>Ga0315277_10000108_pt1 | contig 137951 bp, 132 predicted proteins | sample YL17G05_15_MG_FD_203695 | JGI IMG/M metagenome (GOLD analysis project Ga0315277, IMG submission 203695) | Sediment microbial communities from Yellowstone Lake, YNP, Wyoming, USA - YL17G05_15 | ecosystem: Environmental > Aquatic > Freshwater > Lake > Sediment | place: USA: Wyoming | collected...
AGGGTCTCGTGTTCATCTTGATGTCCCGCTAGGATTCACCTCCTAAGCTTGGACTTCACTCAAGAATACGAGACCCCAATCCAAAAATAAACACTAGCTAATTTAGGGACAAGCCAGCGCGCTACTGTGTTACATAAGTTATATATACTGATAGAAGGCAATCTGAGATTACGTCGGAGGAGATATGATGTCAAAGAAAATTACCACTGGGATTAACGGTCTAGACGAGCTGATCGGAGGCGGCCTTCCGGAAGGAAGAACAGTTCTGGTTGTTGGAGGACCTGGCTGTGGCAAGACTATATTGTGCAGCCAATTCCTATACAAGGGAATCTACGAAAACCAAGAAAACGCGGTCTTCGTCAGTCTGGATGAGAGCAAAGATAGCTTCTACGTTGAGATGCAGCAGTTCGGATGGGACTTTCGAAAGGCCGAGGGTGAAAGAAAATTCGCTTTCATAGACGCCACGCGAATGTCTCGAGTAGCCATGCTCAAAGAGAAACTCTACAAGGAAGAATCCAAAAGCCTAAGAGGCAAAGAACTATCAATTGACAAACTGATCGAAGAGCTACAGGCAAAAATCGCGCAAACCAACGCGAAAAGAGTCGTTGTAGACACTTTAGCAGCACTCATCTACCGATTTCCAGATCCTATAGAACGAAGAACCATAATCGTGGACTTGATTGAATCACTTGCAGATCTAAAAGTCACAAGTCTCGTGACTACGGAGCTGGGATACTTGAGTCTTGAACGAAACGCGTTGGAAGAGGAATTTCTGGTTCACGGAGTCATCATGATGCAAACCCTATTTTCAGGAGGCACCACAACCAGAGCCATACAAGTTGAAAAGATGAGAGGGGCCAAAGTCAACCCGAGCTTAGTGCCTTACTCGATAGATCAGAACGGCATTGAAGTCTACGCTAACATGCCACTGTTCGGCGAAAAGTGATCTGTGAAAAACTCGAAGAAACTCAAGAACTCGAGGACCTGTGTCAGCTATCTTGTTCTCTATTCTGCGGTTCTAGGCTCTCTTTTCTCAGGGTCAATTCGCACTCTAAGTACTTCTGATTGGTCATCTTTTTGACCCTTAGAAACCTCAGCGGACCCGTTCCAGTATCTTTCTCGTAGATGGCGATCTGTCCTTCAAAAATATCCAGAATTGCTTGGACTTCCTCTGCAGGGTGCATCTGGACATTCACTACTGCAAGCGTCGTGAAACCCTTTGATCTCAATTCTGGAACAAGATCTATCAGCCACCTTCTGGTCTGCAGGGCATGATGCTGCAGCAAAACGTCGGAAACGATTTCAACGCAAGCCCTTCTCGGACCACTTTGCGGTGCGTCGAATGCGCGGAACGCCTTGGTCAATGCTATGAAAATCTCGGTAAGGTTTTCCACACCTTTCAATTTGAACACGTTGGGCAGGCTCTCTACCATCGTGTCTGCCCGAGGATTGCAGACAAAAAGGTAAAAGCTTGACTGAAATTCTTCTGCCAGTGATCTCAGTTCACCTGGATCAATCGTGACATAAAAGGTGACATCACCTTTTTTTGCTCCTGTCTCGAGAAACCTCTTGATGAGCAGATCTCTTTCGTCGCATGAGGGTGAAGTCAACGCAATCGCATAGCCATGCGGTATCCCGCCGTACAACAAGTTATCAACATCCTCGTATCCGGTGGCGACTCTGCCTGGAAGAGCAATTTTTGGAACCTTGATTGGTGCAGTTTCGGGATATGTTTTTTTGATGCGATTTCTTCTGATCTTAACCAATGCGCCGCCAACGAGAGATCCGCTAAGCACTACGAACAGTGTGAGGGTGAACGGCAGGTTCTGAGGAGCCAATAGGTTGTCCCACCACGCAGATGTGGGCAGATAGTGAGCGGTGGCCGTGTATGGTCCGTACACGGTGACGTTTATGGGGTTGAGGCCAGGCTCGTAGTTTGATTCACCGACTGTCCAGTGGTCAAACACCTTGCCGCTTACGTTTTGGGCTGTACACGTCAATACAGTGCCCTCGTCGCACCATGGACCAGGTGATGAAGTGTTCGGCTGGGGATTTAGCCCAGCCGGATCTGTATACACGTAGACGCAGTATTGGGTCTTCCAATTCCACGTGATGCTTGAGGGTTCGGTTATCGTAATGTTTGCGGATGCGCCTGTTCCCATCGCGGAAACACTTCCGGTTCCGTTCCACCCTGTGCAGACGTGACGAGTGTCTGTTGGTTCTGAAGTGGGCGGTGTGACAGACAGTGGGATAGACGTTCCCGCGTTGATCCACCCGCTTGAAGGCGTAGGCGAACCGTAGAGAGAACCCACAGTCAAGTAGCATTCGTGTCTCCAAGTAAAGGTCTCGTTGATGGGTCCATTCATGGTAATGAAACCTGAAATGTCTGTGCCACTGTAGCTGTCGCTGCCTGTTCCATTCCAGCCGAGTAAGACGTATCGTTCTTGAGCGGGTGAAAAAACCAGCGGTGGGGCTGCTGCGCTGATAGGGAAAGTCGTACTAGCGTTACACCATTTTGCTCCAACAGAAGGATTTGTCGTCCCAAAGTTTGCGTTAATGATTAGTTGATACTGAGTCTCGTATTCAGCTGTCAGTGTTGTAGTTCCGTTCACGAACAGGGTTCTTGAATTTGATGGTGTGCCATCTTCCCATTGGGTGAACGCTCCACGTGAGCCGGGTCCAGTCAAGACAAAGGCGGTGACGTTGACAGATTGATAGCTGGGCAGAACGAACACTTGCACTTTCCCATAAGCATCTGTTGTATACGAGTTGTTGGCGAACGTTACTGAGATGTGAGGGTAGGGAGGAGTTGTCTGAATGGTCAAGAGGCATCCAGACAAATGATATTGCAGAAACTCATTCCAAGCAGTATCCGTTGCAAAAGCCGTGTTTCCATAATTGCTTTCGAAATTATCATACCTCGCTTTATCACTTGGAAAGAATATTGCCAAGCCATGGGCATTTGGGAGCGATATGTTTTCCGCAACTATTGTGCTCTCAGAAACCGCCGTCATCACCTGACTCGCCGTGCTTCCCAGCTCTTCATCGAGAGCATATTGAGAAGTTGATATATTGATAAGCTGAGCAAAATTGTAGAGGTCAATGTAACAGCTCGTGTTCCCTTCATAAGGTCCGGGATATTCCTCAGTCAGGTCTCTGGCCTGGCTTATCTGTTCATAGTTTGTCGTTTCTTTATCCTTCAACTTTAGAGCAAAATCGTTGATGGCGGCACTTAAACTCATAATCCTGGTTAGGTCGATTGCCGACATCGTTGCATTCTGAATCTGCTGATAATTACCTAGCGCACGTTCGTAAGTGCACCAATATAGATAGTCGTTGACTACCTCCGTCGCCAACACGTTTGGTGACATCGACGGGTTGCTGGTCAGGGCCGACAGGTACATGTTATAGGGAGCAGGCGCGTACCCAAGGCCTTCAGGGCTAACCATTATGTTTGCGAAATCCTTGATCTGATAAGCAACTTCTGCCATAGCCATGCTGCAAGCGTCAACTACAGTTACATCCATTACTGCTGGAAGCCCATTTAGAGCTTGGCTCAATTTTGGAAGGGAGATAAAATCATTATTCGTAACATCTACGCAGAGGCCCATGAAACCAGCTCCGTGATCCCATAGCGCCAAAGAGTAATGGTTGGCTGGGTAATGGTCTATTGTCCAATTGACAAAATTCTTTAGCGTTTCAGGGTCTCCCATGTCCACCTCGCCCAAATCCAAAGTCGCATTATCCGGGGTAGACGTCATGTTTGTTGTGACATAGAAGCGTTTACAGTCGGTCCAATTACCAAACCTGGTGTCATCTTTCCATTCACCACTTTCCCACCAGCCCGTAGTCCTATCCATTTCTACGATGATGTTTACCTGAGACGACGAGCCGATGCTGGCGGCTTTTAAGAAAGTTTCAATACAGGCAGTTTCTCCAGGGTTGTCCCCGTCGAGGTACATCATGAATGTCCAGTCTGGCACAGATTCGTTTCCAACGATGAAGGGTGTAGTTGCAAGTGGCCCGTAAGGCACCCATGAGCCATTGAGACAGTAATTGTCGAGGTAGACTTCCACTTTCCAGTTTCCGACGGGGGTGGTTGAATTGATTTGAATGTAATCGTCTGTGGTGCAATTGTATTTCCAATAGTTCGAGGTCACATCTATATCCTTGTAGTCGGTGAAGCTACCTGTGTACGATTTATACCTGCTGCCATTGGGTTGAATCCAAATGGTTGTGAAGTTGTGGCTGCTTTTCAGCTCTTCGTTGAAGTAGGCGATTCTGTCAAACCTTAGATAATAATATGCGTTTGTGTCTGTGCCGATTGTGAACCGTGATGTGAGGTTGACTGGGTATCCGTTTGCATCAATGCCTTCGCACGTTCTAGGACTGTTTAACCCGCCGTTGGTTACCTCGAAGAAGTCTGAAAACGAAAAGATGTCGTCCAAATAGACGTCAACCCTGTATGCCCTAGGGTAATATGCTCCGGGCCCGTATCCTGCTATCCACAGATGACCTTCGTAGCTCCATTCTCCAGCCAACTCCACAGGTCTGCTATAGTTCCAGCAAGAGACCCAAGCTTTGGAGGAGTTACTCCTGTAGTACCATTCAAACTCGATTGTACGGTTGATTGTAGCTGTTGTCAAGCACACCGCTTTTGTGTCACTTGGACTGAAAATCGTCGTGGGATCAATGGGATTGTAGTCAGAGTCATAATCCTTGCACATTATATAACGAGTAAAGGAATTGGAATTGGAAAAAGAAGAAAACCGCAGCATTTGAACGCCTCCTTGGAAAACCCCAGTTGACTCTTGAACAGACTTGGCAAGCTGTTGATTAACTGCGATGCTTTCTGTACCTAGGGCGCCCGCAACCTTTTGGACAATCGTCTGGTTCTCTCTGGCATAACTGTCTTCAGGAAATGCTGCCGTTGGCGCATTGACCTGTGTGTGAATTACGCTTGGCAAGAGGAAAAGCGTAACTAATAACAGAAGGAGAATTCGTTTCCTGACCTTCAATTTGACCACTGACGTCAATGCACAATACTATCTAATAATTCTGGAATATAAGAATTCGGAACCGCGAACTTTAAGGAATTAAATTCTGATTTTTCTCTTCATGGTAAATACTCTTCCAATTCGTGCTCTACTCGAAAGCAGCGACGGAATACCAATCGAGGACCTAACTAAGATACGTTGAAGGCCTAATCAGGTCCCAGTCCCTTCAAAGCACGAGACCTCACTTGAGCTGTGGTGGGCACATTCGACAAGCCCGATTAGAAGGGCATGTTGCATGAAACATTGTTTCATAAGGCTTAAATGAAGGCACACTATACATTAACATTTGGAAAGCGACAGTGCAGAGGTCTTTCATCGCCTTCGCTTAGCAATGCTTGCAATAACCTCTGGTTTGCTCCTCCAGACTATAGACTAGAAAGGGGAAAGGTGATTGGAGAAAGGAATCAGGAAAGCAATTCTTTCAATTTTGACCTTGGCATTGCTATCGTCAGTGTTGGCTAGCTCAATCAAGTTCCGAGTAGATGCTACAAGCCAGCCAGCTTTCGGACAGCAAGGGCCAAAAATGGATCATCTGCAGTTCACGTTTTACGACAGTCAAGCCGCCCTATTCACAGGCTTGTTGAGTAACCAGATTGACTTCATGGACTGGCGGCTTACAAGCGCAGAATATACTACACTTCTGGGGAATACTGACTTTCAGCTTATCCCGTATCATGATCTGAGTGAATACGAGTTGGCCTTCAACAACAACTGGACTAACACTGCGCATACCACTGGCAGAAGCGCCATGAACTACACTGACTTCAGAAACGCCATGAACTGCCTGGTCAACAAGAACGGAGTCATCAGGGGACCAATACTTCAGGGTTTCGCCACTAGAGACGACACCCAAATTCCGCAGCCACTCATGGCAGGCTACGTGAACCCAGCAGTTTCTGGTGTCAACTATCCATGGGAATTCAACGAGACAAAAGCCCTAGAAATCCTCTACAATGGCGGCTGGTACAACCACGCCATCTATCCCACATTGACAAATCTGTTGAACGCGTTCGCTGACGGCAGATTGGCAACTCGCAAGGGCACAACTGGAGGAGTCGTGTATCCTGCTAACGATCCCAATGGCCAATGGGGTGGCAGCGATCCTGGTGCCACTGCCAACGCCTTCAGGGCTAACACGCCTATCGACACACTGATGGGATACGTCCGAAGTGGTGACGCACGAAAAGACCTAGGTGACATGTTCTGCGATGAGTTGAACAAAATCGGCTGTCCCTTCTCAGAGACCTACTGTGCTACCCTAAGTGCTCTGAAGCCTTACGTGATGCTAAACGACAACCCGTATGACTTCGCCACCCTAGGCTACGGTATGAGTTCGCCGCCAAACTGGTGGTACGCTGAGCTTACGCCTGTAGGCATTTACAGCGACGGTCCTAACCCCTACTTGGTCGACGACGCAAACATGACCTACTGGGCGACCAAGGCCTATACCGCGCCGACCCAAACTGAGTTTATGGTTGACATTGCCAACGTCCAAGACATACTAGTAATGCAGTCCGAACTAGTCAGTGTCTACAGCCCAGCAAGCTACTGTGCCTACCGCAAAGGCTGGCTGGGAGTCATAGACAATGGATGCTCTGGGTTGGGAGGCTCGTCCCAATCTGGGGGTGTCGGGCTTGACTATTTGATGCTTAACGTCCAGAATGGGAACTATCCGACAGTGAACGTAATCCGATACGGAACCTTCAACCCGCCAGGATCGATCAACCCGATCTTCAGCGGTTATCAATGGGATTGGGAGGTCGTGGAAAGATTGTTCACAAGCTGTATGAACGCAAACCCGTACAAGTCAATGGTTCGTGGTAAAAGCCCGGCAGGCGGTGACGCGCCGTGGATGGCGTATGACTGGAATTTCCAGCAGAGCAACTTCACGGGCGGCGGAGGACTGGGCAACTCCAGCATTTCCTACACGAACTGTGCAAACGTTACGTTATGGTTCAGGCACGACATCAACTGGACTGACGGCGTACCATGGACCGTGGACGATTTGAACTTCACGGTGTACATGAACGCTGCCTACCGTGACTCGTGGGGCTACAGTGACATGGTACATGTCGTCAACTTCGTGAAATGGGACAACTGGACCTGCTCACTGTACTTCGACATCCCGTCATACTGGACACTTTACACAGCCAACTACGAAATGTTACCCCAGCACATCTACAAGTACATCGCCATCCCTGAAAATGCAGCGGAAGGTACATCTACAACGGGCTTGCATGGTGAATGGCCAGGCAAAAGCGCAGCTCCATCAGAAATCCTTCCGGGAGCACCGTTCACCTATTCACAGCTAACTGGCGAAGACGGTGGAAAGTACGTTTGGGTCGGCACAGGCATGTGGCAATATCACTCAGGCACATACATGAGCGGAATAGGTGGAGGCATAACGCTTGATGCAAACAGGGGCTTCTTCCTGTACACACCGCCGGCTGGAGAAATAGACTTCCAATATTACTGGAACCCAGGACCGCCTCCGCAAACGGGATACTACGAAGTAGATCAGAATGATTTGGCTCTGTTGAACAATGCTTTGGGGAGCGTTGGAAACCCGCCGAGCAGCAACTGGAACTCGGCATGCGACATAGCACTACCTTCAGGCGCAGTAACGGACAGCGACAGAGCTTTTCTAGAGGTAGATTTCGGCGTCAAATGGGGGTACTCTGCCTATACAATACTTTCTCAACCTTCCACTCGATATCCTTGGCCCATGTTCCGTCAGAGCCCCGACCATATGGGCTACTCTGAAAGCCCAGCGCCAACAACAAACCAAACAAGATGGAACTACACGATAGGTGCGGATATATCCTCCTCTCCTGCCGTCGTTGACGGCAAGGTTTACGTGGGATCTAACGATAACAAAATCTATTGTTTAGACGCTCTGAACGGAACACAAATATGGAATTATACAACAGGCGACAGCGTAGTCTCTTCCCCCGCTGTCGCTTATGGCAAGGTGTACGTGGGGTCTTATGATGATAAGGTCTATTGTTTAGACGCTCTGAATGGAACGCAAATATGGAATTACGCAACTGGCGACATCGTGGATTCCTCTCCTGCCGTTAATGATGGCAAGGTGTACGTCGGATCCTATGACGGCAAAGTTTACTGTTTGGACGCCTTGAGTGGAACACAAATATGGAATTACACGACGGGCCAAGGTGTGGATTGTTCTCCTGCTGTCGTCGACGACAAGGTTTACGTGGGATCTAACGATAACAAAATCTATTGTTTAGACGCTTTCCATGGAACACGAATATGGAGCTACACCACTGGAAATGCAGTCGTTTCTTCCCCATCCGTTGCTAATGGTAGAGTATATGTTGGATCTGAAGATAACAGAGTCTATTGTTTAGACGCTTCGAATGGAACGCAAATATGGAATTACGCAACTGGCGACATCGTGGATTCCTCTCCTGCCGTTAATGATGGCAAGGTGTACGTCGGATCCTATGATGGTACTGTTTACTGTTTAGACGCCTCGAGTGGAACGCGAATATGGAACTACACAACATCAGGTGGCTGGGTGCACTCTTCTCCTGCACTTGCCGACGGTATGTTATACGTAGCGTCTGATTATGGTACTGTTTACTGTTTAGATGCCTCGAGTGGAACGCGAATATGGAGCTACGAAAAGGCGGGCATTGTGTATTCTTCTCCTGCTGTTGCTGACGGTATAGTCTTCTTGGCCTCATTTACGAATGCATCCACAAGCGGCACCGTGTATGCATTCGGAAACATTGTTAAGGCAGAAGATTATTCATCCATCCAAACCGCGGTTGACGCGGCAACTCCTGGAGCAACGGTGATAATCACAAAGGGCTTTTTTAATGATACATTGTTCATCAATAAGACGTTGACGATTTTCGGTGCAAAAGGCAGTGATCCTATCTTCGGCGGCGGAGGGTCAGGAATTTATCTTACATTGGGGTGCGGAGCATCTGGCTCGATAGTCACGGGAATTGTGATAACAAACTATGACCAAGGCATACTCGTGGTAAACGCAAGTAACTGCAAAGTCTACAACAACATAATGTCTTCTATGGTTCACAGTGGAATTGTCCTTGAAGGAAACAATGCCACAGACAACCTCATCTACAACAACCTATTCGAGGATATGCCAACTGCAATCAACCTGACCGCTTCTGCAACCGGCAACACAATCTACCAAAACATAATCAGCAGCCAAACCAGTATTGCTCTTAATCTCCAATCCAACGGAAACAGCATCTACGCAAACATAGTATCGGCAGGCCAAATTGGGATAAACCTAACAAGCTCGAAGGATAACATCATTTATCATAACGCCTTCGCCGCCACCTTCCAGATAAGCATCTTGACAACTGGAAATAACACGTGGGATAATGGCTATCCTTCTGGCGGTAACTACTGGTGCAACTGTGCTAAAGCAGATATGTGCAGCGGTCCAAATCAGAATCAGCCGGGCAGCGACGGAATCAACGACACCGGGTTCACGATCGCCGTAAACAACACAGACCGATATCCTCTCGTGGATAAGATGTTGCTTGCTTTCAACCCGCACGACGTAGGAATAGCAAGTGTCACCCTCTCGAAAACCATTGTCGGGCAAGGCTACACCCTGCGCATAAGCTCGACGATCCTAAACTATGGAACATCCGACGAAGCTCCCACGATAGCAACTTACGGCAACACAACCCTGGTAGGCGTACAAATCATCAATTTGGCAACGAGAAGCAGCATGACTGTCAACCTCACGTGGAATACCGCATCTTTTGCTTACGGTAATTACACCTTAAGTGTCCGTGCCGGACCTGTTCAAGACGAAGCTGACACGACAGACAACACACTTTCAATGGGCATAGTGAAAGTCACAATTCCAGGCGATCTTAACGGCGACTTCAGGGTTAGTCTCTCAGACCTATCCATATTAGCAAAGGCTTACGGCTCAACGCCCAGCCATCCAAAGTGGAACCCCAACGCAGACATAAACGACAACGGCGCAGTCACCCTTTCAGACCTATCAATAATGGCAAAGAACTACGGAAAACACTACCCATAAGCTTCATTTCTCATTCTACTCACGCCAAGAGCTTCTTTGTCTATCCTTGCTGAGAGCTTAGCCGCACTTCTGCCTTTGCTTCTCTTTTCCTCATAACGGTATCTTTCGTAACTGAAAATCGTCAGCTATTACCCCTTCATATTTATTGTATATCAATGCGCGCGTGGACACAAGGAATGGTTGATATACAGATGCTTTCTGTGATTGTTGTCTCAGCAAGCATAGCGATAGCAGCTATCTAATTCGTCCTGCGCGCGACAGTAAGAAGAGCTGACAAACCTGAAGTGCCCGAATTTTAAATTCAATACGGTCTCCTAGAACACGACCTTAGAAAGACCAAAAGCGCGCGCGCTAGAAGATTTTTCCATCTCCCCCTGCTTGGAGTGAGCGTGGTGCCGTCACTGAAATGAAGAATTCGCATGCGCCACCTTAACTTTGGAATATCGCTGCAGATAACGTCCTATAGATCTGACTTATAGAGAATAGTTCTATGAGTTAGTGTTTGTTAGAGAGGGAGCGCCCTTAACGTACGAAGCGTATGGCCACAGCTTTTTCACTTGTGTTATGCTTTTTTCTTGTACGGCGGAAAAAGGCAAGCCAAAACAGCAAAAAGGCTCCAGCCAAAATAGCAGCTACAAAAATCACGATCAGCCAGGTCCACGATCGAGTGCACGCGCTAGAGTCTGCTGGTTGATTTCATCTCCCTCGGTATATGCGGGCACTACTGACATAGATGCTGAAAATGACATAATGAACAGAAAGACAATCGCAGGAAAGGCAGATGCGTTCCCCATTCTCTATCCTCTAGTCACATATGAAAAAAGAGGAAACCGTAGATTTAAGCTACTATAGAGGATTCCTATTGTTGTGTAATCTAGAATACTCTTCTGAAAGATAGTTCTAATCTAGCACGTTCAAATTAGCAAACGTAAAACTACTGTCACGACTTAGAGGTTGGTTGCCTTCAAGCAACGAATGATGAGCAACATCAAGCCAGAAGAATGATGCGCATATACCTACTCATATCGAAGCAGATATAGCGGTTCCTTCGCTCCCTTTTTTCCTTCCTCTCTGGAAATGTTGGATGAATCTTTCTCTTTGGGCCGCCCTAATTTTCCATTTTCCTTGTTTTCGCTCATCGATTTTTTTTCTTGAATCTTCAATTTGAACACGGATCCTGTGTTGTTCGTGAAGTCACAATTAGTTGATTTTTAGTGAATACCCATATCTAGTTTTGGAAGTCTGAATCAGTATCTTGAAAATTAATCTCAGATCAGTAGGGCACTGTTTAGACGATGAGTTGTCCGCGGTTCTGGCGTCGTAAGAGAAATGTAATGAAAAGCGCGCGCTCGGTCGTCATGGCTTGACGCTGGCGGATTGAGGCCTTGTCGCTTTGCGAGCAAAGGTGATGTACCCTGTGTGACCTGTCATCATAGTGTGGGGCCGCGTTTTTCCTCTTTCAACTTGCATTCCGCGCATCAGACATTCGATTGTCTCCATGCTTACGAAACCGTTTTCTTTTAGTGCTTCAGCCGTCTTGACGACTTGATCTATTGTCGGGCTGAATGAAACTATTGTTCCGCACGGCTTCAGCGCGGTTTCAGCATGCGAGATGACCATCCATGGGATTGCCAAATCAAGTATCACTGAATCGACATCTTTCTCGTCTATGCCCGCTGTGACGTCTTTATTCTTCAGCTCGACATAGTCGATTAGGCCCGCCCGTCTCAAGTTCTTCTCAGCCGTCTTTTGAAATTCCTCTCTGATTTCGTAGCTGTAGATTCTGCCGCTAGGTTGGACGTAATGAGCTAACGCCGTCGTCAAAGCGCCTGTTCCCGTGCCAGACTCAACGACTCGGCTTCCTGGCCCTATTCCGCTGAACATCACTATGAGCGATATGTCCTTTGGGTAGGTTATTTGAGTTTGTCGCGCGGACTTCATGATGTAGTCGTGAAGCAATGGCTTTAGAGCTGTGAATTCGAAACCTGAGCTGCTCTGGATCGTGGAGCCGTATTCTCTCCCTATTAAATCGTCGAATTTTACGAAGCCTTTGTGAGTGTGGAAGCTCTTTCCGCCTTCGGCCTTTATCATGTAGGTGTGTCGTGCGCTCAGGCTGAGAAGTATATAGTCGCCGTCAGCTATGTTCTGTTCTGTCAACTGCCTTCACTATGGTGTGTACTTGAAAGGATGTTTTGACCGGTCCTTGTTCTCTATAAGCTCGTCCATACTAGGCCTGTTCTCCATTGCCTTGCGCAGAGCGTGTCGCATGGCTTTGTAGTTGTTTATGTAAACTCGTTGCCGATCGACGGCCGCAGGATGGACAAAAACGTTTGCGATGATTATGAGCTCTTCAACAGCTTCTTTTGGAACCGTGCCATCTGCGACGCTATCGACGACGGCCTTGGCCACGGCTGTTTGGGCTGGCCCGTAAACCATGCTCGCCTGCCGCATGCCCGTGATTGTGACGGTTGGAACGATTAGTGTGACCGGCTTGACTGACAGGTTTGGCTCCAATATAGCTAGAAGCGGTTCATGTCCCTGCGTTGGTGTTGCCTTCGCCTTTGTAAAGGCTTCTGCCACCGGACCGTTTTTGGTCCCGACAAGAAGGTCGATGTGGGCCACCTCCGCCCCCTGCCCGGCCAACGCCTCGCCGACCAGCAGTCTTAAGTCCTTGATTGTTTCAGCAGTGATGTCAACGGTTGCAAAGCGTTCCTCTAGAGGTTTCTCAGTTAGTTCGAAGGTTACCGGCTTTGGCTGGGCTTTCCCTATTTTTTCCAAATCAAGCCGTAGCTCTTCCTTTGATTCGTAACTCAATTCTCCACCGACACTGAGCGGCATTCTTACTGGGCCGACCTTTATCTTCATTGTTTTCAATGCTTCTTTTGTGCCTACAGCGCCGCTTCCCGCTATTATTCTGGCTATTTTCTGCACTTTGTATTGAAGCTCGCGGGCTTGCTGCAACTCGCCTTTTTTTACGTGGTTGTAAATTTGAATCCAGATGTCAGGTATGACGTTTGCACTCGCAAGGATTGCCCCCGAGCATCCGGCTGCGAGTGCCGCCACGACGACTTCGTCGTGTCCGCAAAGAACGTTTATTTTGTCCCTGGCTTTTTCCAGGACAGCCAAGATGAAGCTCAACTGCCCGCTGCTATCTTTTACGCCCACAATGTTTGGGATTTGCGCCAGATCCTCCACCATCTGCCATGGGAGAGGTAAACCCGTGCACTGCGGAATGTTATACAGAATTATGGGAAGGTCTACCTTGTTTGCTATCGTGTAGTAATGCTCGTATATTCCACGATCCGCTGGCTTCAGATAGAAGGGCGTGACGACTAAGGCAGCGGTGGCGCCAACATCTTTTGCGTACTTCGTCATCTCCACCGCTTCGTCTGTGCCGCTCGCTCCTGTTCCAGCTACTACTGGGACTCGGCCGTTCACTTCGTCTACCACGACCTTGATTACACGTTTCTTTTCTTCGTCGGTTAGGTTGACAAATTCGCCAGTTGTGCCGCATGGAACGACCCCATGGACGCCGAGTTCGATGCAGTGATTAACTAGAATGCGTAGTCTCTCTTCGTCAACGGCTTTCCCGTCGTCCGTGAATGGTGTCACCAATGCGGGCAGAATGCCTTCGGGCTTGTACATAATCTATCTCCACGGTTTATTCCAACAAGGCTTCTTATATCATTTAAGTCCAAGAATACTGTAACGTCAACATGGTTGCGTGTTTTTGATTCATGATCGCTTGCTTTGTGTGTGGCAAATAAGTACTTGTTCCTTCATACATGGGACTATGGTGTTCATCGCGCGAATCCTATGAAATGCTTAAATCGTCTTGTTTCAGAATTTAGGAGTGCTCAGACGGTGGTTGTTTGGCGAATCTTAAGGAGAAGCTAAGGATAGACGAAGCCAACTTGGAGGCGATAAATCGCTTCTTGCTGCAGAAGAACAATCCCCTCGTAGATAATCTCCTACAGATAGTTGAGGGGTATGGCGGTGTAGAGGAAATTAACCGCAAAGCTAGGGAAGCTCGCAGAATTGAAAACCTCATGCGTAGATTGGAGAGCAAGAAGTCTCTGTTCGTGAAAGATCTTGAATGGTTGACGAAGAAGCGGGACGAGGAGGCATTTATCAGCATCCCGGGTTACCGAGAGAGAGTCTTGGGAAAAAAGGCTGAGTCGATGAGTTTTGACGAGTCTTTTGCTGTGACTCTGGAAATAAGTGCGTTCAACTTTTTCCCTTGGATTATTGAAGAGGCTAAGAGAGCGATTGCGCAGAAAGACTTGATGCCCTCGCGCTATATACGTGTGCGTTCGATGAAAGAGCAGGTTGAAGACGACGATGTCATAGCTTTCGCGGCAGCGATGGAGATTGTAGGTGCTTCCTACGTGCAGACCTTGGATACTAAAGGCACGATGTCAGGCCCTGACGGCAAACCTATCAACGTTCACCTAGGCGGCGCGGACACCATTACAGGCTATTTCGGAGGCGTTGGGGCTCCTAATGATTACACGTTGAAGTGGGTGGACGAGTTTCTCCATTACTACACGGAATACGGTCTACCCCAAGTCTTGAACACGAATTCGGGCACAGTTTTGCTCGGCTATTGGCTCCGAAAACTGGGAATCGACCTTGAATTCAAAATTTCAGTGTTCCTTGGAAACGATAATCCTTACTCAATCCTGTGGACCTTGATAACTGCAAAGCTCTTCAGCCGAGATGACGGTTCCACGCCACTTATCGGGTTCAACCTCTCAAACTCAGTAAACAACGACACGATCGAGCTTTCCGCCTACGTCAGAGAGGCGTTCGGTTTTGAAGACATTGTCCGCATTGAACACCACATCACCGAGGCCTACAAGAGCATTGTCAGGCAACCATACGACCGTACAGAGGAGCTCATTACACTTGCAAATCATGTTAAGAATATAAGCGCGAAACATGAAGGCGCAGTGCCCGAAACCGAAGAGAAGAGGGAACACCCGTCAGACATATTGGATTACTTCATACCCAAAAAAGACATCATTGAAAAAGGACTGATGCCCAAACTCTTGACTAATTACCTGGACAAGCATGACGCTGTGAACGTCACGGCTGAAGCTCTCACGAGGCATAGGTTGACTTTCATTGCAGCACAAAAGCTACACAGACAATAACGGAGTACCTATTCGCAAGATTCATGCTAAGCTGCAATTAGTCTGTTTTTCTTCGACGGCAACTATGAGGCTTGTTCTAAGCCCTCTACCAGCTTTCATTGGGTTTGCGCATGACCATGAAGACCGTTGTGGCAACGAAGAAGACTGTCGTTATGGCAAGGATGACTGCCACTCTTCGGGTGTTATCCAGTTCGTTCATACTACCTTGCAGAGACGTATAGTTCTGCTGCAGCTATAAGTAGGTCTGATTGAGTTGAAAGTACGCGCTTGTTAGGTTGTTGTAGGTTGCATTCAGTTGGCTGTAGTTATCATTCAAGCTACGAAGCTGACCCTGAAGGCTTTCGAGGTACGTGTTAGCGACAAGGGTCATGTAGAATCCGCTGGCCGCGTTGGGGAAACTCAGATCTAGGGCCCCGAGGCTGATGGAGTATTTCAATGTGATTTCTGCGAAGGTCACGCCAGACACTCCGTCCGGAACTAGGAATGTTTTGCTGTAGTCGCTTGAGGTACCATTCGGCAAATTGCTGGCGGTGATGTTTCCTATCGAGATTCTGGCGGTTCCGTTTAGGATCCCAAAAACGTCTAGATTGAAGAGTTCCACGGTAACGTTTGCCTGAGGCGTCAGACGTAGCCACACTGTCAAGTTTTGCAGATCTTTCGTTTCAGCTGTTGCGTTAGCCTGAATCGTTATACCCGGCATATCTGAGTCAAAAAAAGTCTTGACGTTGCTTCCAGAAACCTGTGCAATTACTCTACAAACCATTGCGATGGTCAAAATGCATACAACTAGAACTAAGCCCAGTTTTGTAAGTCCTCTCACTTTTCACCCTCCGCGTGCAGGTTGTTCACGCTGTTTCGACCAAAGCTTATTTAACGTTTTCTATATGCCCTTCAACTTGAACGCCAAAAAACAGAAAACAAGAGTCGGATTCTTGTCTACCTCATCGAACGGATGAAGCGTTGGTACATATACGCGAAATATATGGCAGAGAATGCAGTTAAGAGTATCTCAAATGACAGTATTGCTGGGTTGTTTTCAACAGCCATGAAGTACCCGTGTTGAAGTATGTCTGTGAACACCAGAAGCTGCAGGAATATGGCGCCCCCTAAGCAACTCAGGCCTAACGTATGGAAGAGTACCTGTGCCCGATGGTTTGATTTTATTGGGACGCCCATGCTAATCGTGAATATCAAGAGTTGCTACGTTCACTTATACGTTGCGAATTAAAACACACTACAAGACCTACTGATTGCAGTTTAGGATTTTCGGTTCTGCTCTGCGAATTCGTGTGCTCAGAGCCCCCCTACCACCGGTCAATGACAAAATGTTCGATTCAATCCTTTCGCGCTTTTCCTCGGGTTCTTCGCTCAGCGGCTTAGGAGCCTTCCGAGAGAATGACTCCGTCGTTTGGTTTCAAATGCAGGTTGATGTTTCCTGCTGTTACTCGGCGATCTTGTCCATTGAGTAGATCGCGGAACACGGCTGTCTGGCCCTGAAAGATTTTTTCACTCTCAATCGAGACGTTCTGTTTTCGCGATGAATCGTTCAATGCAACTAGCACACGGTCGTTTCTTTGAGTTCTAAGGTACGCGTGTGTGTTTGTTTTAGAATTCGCATGTATCGTAACGAAGTCTCCTTCGGTTAAAGCCCTGTGGTCCTTTCTTATGGCGATAAGCTTTTTGCAAAAGTTAAGGAGATCGATGTCTTGCTCTTTTTCATCCCATATCATCCCTCGTCTGTTGTCCTCCCCTTCTTTCCCGCCCTTGATGCCAATTTCGTCGCCATAGTATATTGCGGGCATGCCGATGTACGTCATTTGGAAGATGAGTGCAAGTTTCATCCTTTCTGTGTAACCTTCGCAAAGTGAAAGGAATCTTGCCGTATCGTGGCTTCCTACCAAGTTGTAGAGAACTTGATTTACCTGCTGATAGTATTGCATGCGGAGTCTTGCGAGTCGAGCATCGAATTCCTCTGCCTTTATGCTTTTTTTTGCGAAGAAATCAATAATAATTTCTCTCAGTGGGTAATTCATCACAGAGTCAAGCTGATCCCCTTCCAGCCATGCAGAGGCATTCTGAGGGATTTCGCCGATAAGAAGGGCTTCCGGCTTAGTTGCTTTAACAACTCTGCGAAGGTCTCTCCAGAATGCGTGATCGATTTCACTTGCCGTGTCTAGCCTCCACCCGTCTATGTCTGCTTCCCTGATCCAGTATGCTGCAACGTCAAGGAGGTACTCTTTGACTTCGGGGTTAGAGGTCATGAATCGCGGCATGTGCGAGATGTTTTTGCCCCATGTTTCATAAGTCGGAACTGGATGCGCTCTTATCGGGAAACCGTATATGTTGAACCAATTCTTGTATTTTGATCGGGCTCCTTTGTGCACGATATCTTGAAAGGCCCAGAATTCGTATCCACAATGATCAAAGACACCGTCCAGAACGACTTTCATGCTTTTCTTGTGGCATTTTCTTACCAGTTCACGGAGAGTGCGTATGTCCCCGAAATGTGGGTCAATCTTGTAGTAATCTGTGGTATCATACTTGTGTGTGGATGGGGAGCTGAATATTGGGGTGAGGTAAATGGCGTTTACTCCAAGATCTATCAAGTAAGGCAGGCTTTCTATCACGCCATCTAGGTCTCCGCCGTAATAGGTTTCGTTTGTGGCTGGCAGGGTTCCCCACTTCACAGTGTTCGGTGGATCGTTTGCCTTGTCCCCATTTCGAAAGCGTTCTGGAAATATCTGATAGAAGATTGCTCTTTTCGACCAATCAGGCGTTAGAAAGGCGTCATTTTCACGTATGTAGGGAATTTGAAAAAACGGCAATCCCATCTCTCTAGCTTCTGGTCGCTCTGCCTGGAATCCAGTTTCCGTATACCAAAATTTCCGATGGCCATCGTTAAGAAGGAATGCGTAGCGAAGCCTTCTAGAAGCCGGTACCTCCAATGGAACGCTGAAGTAATCGAAGAATTCGTCAGCAGCAACCTTGCTCATCCAAACCTCTTTCAGAATCTGGATGGGTTCCCATGGATCTCCATAGAAAAACCCGCAGCTCTTCAAATACCCTCTCTTTGCCTTCAGACTGATGTTTAACCTGTGGGGATCCACAAGATAAGCATGCACCCCTTCTGACCTGTGGCAAACAACTTCTCTTATCACTCTATCAGCCGTCCCAAGATATCGTGTTTTGCTCTTTTACGTTGATTTATGATATCAGGTTCTTTCCGGTTTTCCTGTCGAAAAGGTGGGCTTTGTCGCTGGCCAAATTGATCCAGACTTCTTCTCCCATTTGATACAGCCTTCTGTCGGAAGCAATGACCATTATTCTGTTCTTGCCTGCCTGTACGTGGACTACATTTTCCGCCCCGAGAAGCTCAACACCGTAGACTTCACCTTGCACCCAGCCCTCTTTTCCGCCTTCAGGACTAATTCCGCAGTCTTCGGGTCGAATGCCATAGGTCACGTCTTCTGGAGGCTTGCTTCCTTCTGAAGGAAGGCTTTCCATTATCCCAGAATCGACTCTTATACTGAATTCCTCAGTGCTGACTACTCCTGATTTCGCCTTAACCTCGAGTTTTCCGTTGATGAGATTCATAGGCGGCGTTCCAATGAAACCTGCTACTGATTTGTTGCTCGGATGTGAATAAACTTCGATAGGAGGTGCATATTGCTGAAGCTCCCCATTGAATTGGACGGCGACTCTGTCCGCCAGCGTCATGGCCTCTACTTGGTCGTGCGTTACGTAAACGGTGGTCACACCTAGCTTCTTCTGGAGCTTCTTCAATTCAATTCTCATCAGAACCCTGAGTTTGGCATCTAGATTGCTGAGGGGTTCGTCCATTAAGAAGACTTTTGGGTTCCTCACGATGGCTCTTGCTAAAGCTACTCTCTGCCTTTGCCCTCCACTCAGTTGCTTCGGTCTGCGCCTCAGTAGTTCCTTGATTTCCAATGATTCAGCCGTTTTCTCAACTCTGTCTTTGATGTTCGCTTTTGGCACCTTATGCATTCGGAGGGGGAAAGCGATGTTGTCGAATACTGTCATGTGCGGATAAAGCGCATAGCTTTGAAAAACCATGGCGATATCCCTTGCCCACGGTTCAAGCTTCGTTATGTCAACTCCCCCAACGTATATTCTGCCTTTAGTAGGAGTTTCCAGACCAGCTATTAGTCGAAGAGTCGTAGTTTTTCCGCATCCGCTGGGACCAAGCAAGACGACAAACTCTTTGTCCTTCACTTCGAGTTGGAGGTTTTTGACTGCGACAACTCCGCCTTCGAACTGCTTTGTCACATTGTCGATCAATACATCAGCCAAGAACGCTCACTCTTTTAGAGGCTTCACGCACGCCAAGTTTCTGTTGTCCCCAGACCTTCTTATGCATTTCTCTAAACGTGAAGTGAGGCTGCTTTCCTCAACCTTCTTCAACCTTTAACTGCTCCTATGGCGAGTCCAGCTCGGAGGTAGCGTTGAATTATCAGGAATACTATAACAAGGGGAATTGCAGACAGCACCGAAAGGGCTGCAAAATGGGGCCAATTAGTCGAGACATCCCTCTGAGTTAAGGCATACAACCTAAGTGGAAGGGTGTAATTGGATTCGCTGTTAAGAACGATATTTGCAATAGCGAATTCGTTCCAAGCCGTTAAGAAGCTGAAGAATGCAGTTACAGCTAGTCCAGGTACAGCCAAAGGGAGAACAATATGATACATTGCCCTTGAGTAGGATGCTCCATCGATTAGAGCAGCTTCATCGATGTCTCTTGGAAGCGTGTCGAAAAAGGCCTTCATGTTCCAAATGCTGAATGGCAATACCAAAGAGACGTAGACCAAGATGAGACCGAAGAGATTGTCATAGAGTCCCAGAGAAAGGAGGAGATAGAAGAAGGCAATAAACATCAGTAGTCCTGGAACGAACTGGACAAAAATGAGAACATACAATATGGGCCTCTTGCCCAAGAATCTGAACCTGGACATTGCATAAGCCGCAGGACTTGCGACCAGCAAACAGAGACCAGTCGTGGAAAGGGATACTATTAGGCTGTTCGCCAAAGCAGACCAGAAGGGCGAATCGCTCGCTAGTGCCCAACTGTAAGCTTCTAAGGTTGGATTCGACGGAATAATTTGAAGGGTTGTGGTAAGGAGTGACCCATAGCTTCGGAAGGAGGCAGAAACGATCCACACAATGGGAAAAATGATTGCTAATTCCAAGACTATTGCGAGTACATTCCTGCCTATTCCAAAGAGAAGGCGTTTCTTTCCCATTTCTTGGATGCTTGTGCGCAGTTTCTTCCAATAGGTCATCTAGCCTGCCTCCTCGGCTATCCTGCTTACCCTTAAACCGAAGAAGCCGATGACTAGCACCATTACCAACACTATCCCCAAAAAAGCAGAGGCAAGTCCATAGAATCTGCCAGTGAGTATTGTTCTATAGCCCCAAAGCATGACGGTTTCATTAAGTCTCGCCGGTCCCCCTAAGTTGAGCAAGTACGGAACATTGAGCTGCTGGAATGTCGTGTTTGTGGTTAACAGTGTCGCCAGAAGAAGAGGTCTTCTTATCATCGGTAGGGTGATGTTCCTGATCTTGTGCCACAATCGGGCACCATCAACCGTTGCAGCTTCATACAGTTCAGGAGGAATACCTTGCAGTGCGCCCAAAATCACTGTCATCATAAATGGGTACGCGAGCCAGGTATTTGTTATATTGTATGCTGTGAAGGCAAGCCACTCGTTGTTCAACCAGTTAGGACCAGGCAAACCAACCGTGCGCAAGACCTGGTTTATGGATCCAAAACCCGTTTGAAACATGCCGTACCATATTAAGATGGAGGTGAACCCAGGCATTGCCCATGGCAGAATTACGATTCCCAAGTGGATTTTCTTGCCGAACAGGTCTTTGGAATTATAAAGTAGAGCAAGTGCCAGGCCAACTGCTACTTGCAGCCCAACGTTAACAATAGTCCACAGCACAGTCTTGTATAATACGTATTCAATTTGTGTACCGTAAGCGCTGAGCAGCCTCTGATAGTTATCAAACCCTATATATTGATAGCCGCCCCTGATATTGAATAACGTCAAGTTTGTGAATCCAATGCCGACGGAGAAAGCGATGGGATAGACGTTGAACAATATCAGCATAGCCATGGAGGGAAGCATAAAGAAGTAGGCGATGATGTTTTTTCTCCAGATGTCTCGCAAAAAAGAGAGGGGTTTGGGCTCTTCGCTCATTATTGTTGCCCACTAAGGATAGTGTCCATATTTTGTCTGAATGTTGGTTATAATTGCGTCTTCTTGTTGTTGAAAGGCTGCTTGAGGTGTTTGCGCTCCCGAAGTTACTGCATTCCATGCGTCGCCTGCTGGACCCCAGACCTCGCTCATCTGTGGTGCCGAAGGTATTCCAATTGTGTACTTGAGTTGGTTGCCGAAACCCGATATGATTGGGTCGCTTTGGATGTCTGGATCGTTGTAAGCGTTATAGACTACTGGAATCCAACCTAGCCCTTTGCCTAAGGCTATTTGGTTGTCAACGCCAGTCCACCATTTCAGGAATGTGATAGCCGCCTCTTTGTTTTCATCTCTTACATTCGCAGTCATCCAGATGCCTTTAACTCCTTCGTATGGCATAGGGGTTGCATTGTTGTTTTGGGATATCGTGGGAATCAGTGCTAGACCGAAGGTTATGTTTGCATTCTTGACATCGGCAACCGACCAAGGTCCTGAGATCAGCAAAGCTGATTTGTTCTGGTAGAATAGAGTCCTTTGGCTGTCACCGCCCAAGTCAGGGGCAAGATAAGGCAGTATTGTGCTGTTGAACCAGGACGCAGCCTCAACGGTGCCGGTTGAATTCAAGCCCACAAGGCCAGTGGTGTCGTTGTAGTAGTATCCTCCGAAACCCGAAACCCATGGTTCTAGGTGGTAAGGATCGCTTTGAGTAACGTGGCTGAGACCGTATTCGTAGGGAGCAGTTCCCCCTTTCGCTGACTCATTTTGCATCAGCGCAACCATTTCATTTGTGGTTTGGGGTGGGGTCGTGACGAATGCTTTGTTGTAGAAGAGCGTGATACATTCCGCTGCTAATGGAAGCGCGTAAAGGTGCCCTTTGTAGGTCATAGCTGACAGTGCACTGGGATAGTAAAGAGATAGTGTTGCGCTGTCGATGTAGCTATCTATCGGAACTATCAGACTGGCGTTGGCAAATTCACCCTGCCAATCTTGGGCGCCCCACGTGTAGAGGTCTGGACCGACGCCTGCCGGTACTGCAGTTGCGAGGTTGTCATGAAGGCTGGCCTTCGAAACCAAGTTCACTGTTACGCCTGGATAGGCCGCCTCAAAAACAGTGAGTCTTTGGTTCCAAACGGCAAGCTCGTTAGCTAGCAGGCCATGCCAGACTGTCAACGTGCCTGTGATGAATTTGTACACCAGAGTTCTGTTCGCCGCAGTGACTCCGGTCGTGCTGTTGAATACTTGAACGGTCCAGATGAAGGTTGCTTGGGCGGAGAACGTGTAGCTGAAGGAATTGCTTGTGTTATTCTGAACGTTTGTGCTGTTCCATTCTATCATAGTCCCATTCAACCAAAGACTCGCATTTACTATATTATCGCCTATGCTGACTGGCGTGTAAGTGAATGTTGTAGCGTTGAGGCTTACCGTTGCTCCGGCAGCAGGACTGTTAAGCGAGACCGACAAGCCCTGAGATGTGCCTCCTGGCATATAGTAAACGTATGCCACAGCGACTAAGGCGATGATGACGATGATTATGACGACAATTGCAGCTAACATTCTTGATATTGCTTTCTTCGATGTTAATGCCTTCATTGTTTTTTACTCTCCAGATGCCTTTTGGAAGCATTTAGGATATAACTTTTTCGAAACCACAACGGGAGCATTTGGGATGGCATGATCCAAAAGAGGCTTGAAAAAACATGCTACGCTTGATAACACCTCCAACCGCCCGATGTTGGGCCAGGACTGTGAATGCTCAGTGCACGGAAAGCATTTTAATCATTTGTCTTTCTTTTGATCCTTGCAGAGGCTGTCGTACAGATGCTGGGACGAACGATGGTGTTTCTGTTCACTGCCTTATTGTTGACGACGAGTCCGACCCTCAAAGTTTTCCAAGGAGCTCAAAACTTCACTTCAACAGGAAATCAGGTTTCTTGCCCAAGAGGAACTCAAGTTTCCTTGCTTCAAAATGAACAAGGGAATAACACTTTCGAGACTCCAGACTGGGTGAAGGACGCGGTCTTCTATCAAATCTTCCCAGACAGGTTTCGGGACGGGGATCTATCTAATGATCCAGTTGGGAACGGGGTTTCTGGGGATGTCCTCTGGAAAGCTTGGAAAGGACCGGTTGTCGATTACCCTGCGATTTACGCTTTGAAGATGTCGTGGAATCAGCTTCCCGAGCAGCCTGCTCTCGGAAGGGACTGGTTTGGTGGGGATCTGAAGGGCATACAGGACGAAGCACAGTACCTGGCAAATCTGGGCGTAAACGCTATCTATCTCAACCCGGTAATGGATTCGACCGACAACCATGGGTACACGGCCATAGACTACAAGTCTGTCAACCGCTACTTTGGAGCCAATGAAAGAGCCCCGAACGGAACACTTGTTCTTGACCCTGAGGCAAGCTTGCAGGTCTTCGAGAATATGACTGCCGCCCTGAAAAGCTATGGAATGAAGTTGATATTGGACGGGGCGTTCAATCACGTCAGCGCAAAGAACCAGTGGTTTGACAGAGATAACGATTACCCAGCCCTTGGCGCGTTCGAAAGCCAAAACTCTTCTTGGTACGACTGGTTCACTTTCTACAACTGGCCAAGCGGTTATGAAGCCTGGAACGGTGTTCTCAACATGCCGCAAGTCAACGAAGTTACCGGGTTCAAGAACTACATCTACGGGGACCCAAACGCATCAGTCATAAAATTCTGGAACGACATGGGCGTCGACGGTTGGCGACTTGACACGGGCCAAGACGTCAGTCAGACCTTCTGGAAGGAATTCAGATCAGCATATAAGCAGCTGAACCCTGAAGGATACATCGCGGGGGAATTCTGGGGGAACGCAACCCCGTGGCTGCAGGGCGACGAATGGGACTCTGTAACGAACTACAGGTTTAGAGATGCTGTCCTAGCTTGGGCGTTACATTCGAATGTTGAAAGCGTCACGGCGCTTGACCTTGCGCTGAAGTCAATACAGAAGGATTATCCGCCTCAAGCCTTCTACACAGCGTTCAACCTGCTCGATTCACACGACACAGTCCGGGCCCTAACTTACTTGAGAGGAGACAAGAACCTAATGAAACTGGCCGTCATCTTTCAGATGACCTACCCTGGAACTCCAGTGATATATTACGGGGACGAAGTTGGAATGCAGGGCCTGTCAGATCCAGACGACAGGCGACCATATCCGTGGTCCGACCTTGGATTCTCTCCGGACACCGAAATGCTGGCGCATTACAAGAAGCTAATCTCCATAAGAGAAAGCTATTCCGTTTTGAGAACAGGCTCACTGTCCACGTTAGCTGTTGATGATACAAACAACATCTACGCCTTGTTGCGGCAAGACAATTCGTCAAATCCAACTGCTATCCTCGCCTACAACAACGGACCCAACCAGACATCAGTAACCTTGAACGTTACTGGCCTGTTACCCGAAAGCACGACTTTCACCGATGTACTAAACGACAAAACATACACGGTTAGCAAAGACAGAATCACGGTGCAAGTGAATGGCACATGGGCCAGCATACTCATTGAAACAGAGCCCTCAGCAAAATATGGGTTTCCGCAGATATACCTCTACGTCGTAGCAGCAGGCGCCGGAATTTTCTTCGCAGCCGTGATAATTGTGCGTACAGTCAGACACAGACGAAGATTGTCTGAGCAGAGGGCAGCATGACATCCGCAAATTCTCCTGCATAACGACACGCCTCTTCTTTCAGGAGGCTACGGACCATTCTCTGCCCGAAATGCTTACGCCATACGCGAAGCAAAATCTAAAGGTGGACCGCGTCATATATCCTGCCTATTTGCGGGGTTGATTGATTATGAAAAAGCCAAACGTGCTGATCACGACGATGGAATACGACGAGATTAGGGTCGGAGGCCTTTCAGCCGCGGTAACTTCAATGGCAACTGCACTGAAGAGATACGTGAATCCAATAATCATCCTTCCGAGGAGTGGCTACAGTCCTCGCTGGAAAAAAGTGGCAGAAAAAAAGCGGCCCGAAGTGACCGTGCAGGTCTACGAACACAAGGAGGTTAGCGTTCATGTGCTTTTCAACCAAGTTCTCGACGAGAGAGAGGTTTATCCTGAACCCGCTGACCAAAAGGGAATAGAGAAGATTGATGAATTCTCGAAAAGGTTGGTTGAAGTCGTCGATGAAATAGATTTCGATGTTGTCCACATGCAGGATTTCTTTGCCTACAAGGCTATGGACAAATTCAAGGAAATGAACAAGCCCATCGTACTTACTATCCACAGACTTCACAGGGAATATCCCAGTTGGTTCTCAGGAGAAAGAACTGCCCTGGACAAGGCGGACTACATTACTGTCGTCGGTAAATCGTACTACAAAGAAGATGAGAAACAGCTGTTCCAGAACTACGAAAACAAGACTACGCATGTTTTTAACGGCGTCGACACCAAGTTTTGGAACGCTCAAGCTTGTTCTCATCCAAAGCAGACAAGAAGGCAGCGAAGAAAGAGGCTGTTGCAGGAGCACGGGCTCACAGACGGCGTGTTCTTCACCTACATCGGAAGGTTTGATCCTGTTCAGAAGGGAGTCGATGTTCTTCTGAAGGCAAGCGATGAATTTCTAAGAACGGGAAACGTGAGGATGATCGTGATTGGCGTCGGAGATAAGGAGCTGGAAAAAAACGCGAAAGAGCTTGAAGCAGAACAGCCGTCAAAACTGAAAGTAATCAACCAGCTTCTGCCCAGAGAAACAGTCCGTGATGTCTACAGCAGCGCAGATTTTGCGTTGATCCCAAGTGTTTTCGAACCTTTCGGACTCGTTCAATTGGAGGCGATGGCATGTGAATGCGTGCCAATAGGCAGCAAAACTGGGGGAATCAAGGACACGATTGTCTCTTACGAGGATGACCCTGATAGGGCAACTGGTTTTCTGGTGGAAAAGGGAGAACCGGTGGCTCTTGTAAATGGGATGAGTAGAGCTTTGCGCCTCTTCGAAGAAAGGCCAGAAACAGTGGAGAACATGCGGAAGAATGGAAGGAACAGGTGCGAAGCGGTGTTCCAATGGGATGCTTCAGCCAAGAAATACTTCGACATATATGAAAAGCTTCTGCAGCATCATTGAGGTTGTCTTAGATGAGAAAAGTTTGGATATTTTCATTTGAATGCGCTGGAGTAGTCAAGGTCGGAGGCTTAGGGGAAGCAGTTTACAACATAGCAAGGCACCTTGCAAATCGTGGCCTAGAAGTCACTGTGTTTATGCCCAGCCACGGGGTGTCAACGAATCCTGCCCTAAGAGAAAGCTTGGCCCTTCACGACAGTGATACGGTCATCAAAGGAAGCACCAGAGAAAAGAATTTTCTGCCCTACCGGAGCCCATTTCGATATAGCATTGGAATCCAGACAGGTCATCTGAGCGGTTTCAATGTTGTTCTGTTTCACGGGTTAAACGATGCGACAACTCAAATCCTGGACAATGAAGTGGTATACAGGTCAAACCTCATTGAAGACAAATCGCTGTTGCTGGCCAGAGGAATCTCCGGCTACGTTGAGCACTTACAGAACAGCAAGCGAGAATTTCCTGATGTTATTCACGCCCATGATTATCACAGTGTTCCGGCGGCGATTCTGGCCAAACAGAAGCTCGAAGACTACGATCGCAAAGCTGCACTAGTCTTCACAATACACCTATTAAGCGGCAAAAAGACTGAATGGAACTATCTTGGCCAAGACTGGTGCGGCATAAGAAACAGGCCCCACTGCATCTATTTCAATAACGCGAAGGTTGAAATGTCTCACAAGGCTGTTCTCAGGAGAGCGCACTTCAAACTCGAAGCTTTTTGTGCAGCTGAGTCGCACGTACTCGCGAGCGTGAGTCAGAGTTACCTGCAAGACGAAGTCATCTCGCAAGTAGGTCAAGGCTGCGAAGGAAAAACAGCGTTTCACTGGAACGGATGTGACTGGGATCACGGAAAGATGCTTGAAGAGATCGTGAAGAGGTTCGGAGATGACGTCAAAAGCACGTTGGGAGTGACCAAGATCGAACGAAGCGACCTTAGAAAATACTTCCTGACGAAAGCTCTAGGCAACCTCAGACCGGACGAACCAATTCTGGAAGAGGAGAAAGTAAGAGAAACCGTGGCAGCCTTCAAAACCAAACCGTTTACGGGAAACGGCAGGTTTGAGTCCTTCAAACATGACGGCCCAATGGTTCTTATGACTGGAAGACTGGGCGAACAGAAAGGGGTAGACATCCTGTTCAGAGCCATACCGCATGTTTTAGAAAAAGTCGCTGACACCAGGTTCGTTCTGTTATTGTTACCTCTCGAAGAAGAAGCCGACTTGATTAACCAGTCTGCTAGGCTCATGATCAAGTACCCGGAAACATTGAGAATAGTTTTCGGGAAGGCGCCGAGCATCTATTCTCTAGCACACTTGGCGTCAGACGTGTTTGTTTGCCCGAGCAAATGGGAGCCATTCGGCATAATGGCCCTTGAGGCAATGGCGACAGGGAATCCCATTATCGCCACGGCCGTTGGGGGATTGAAAGAAATAGTTTTAGACGTAACTCAAGATTTGGAGAACGGTACAGGCATCCTCGTTCCAAAAAATGATTTCGAAAGCCTCGGAGATGCTCTTTCGTCACTCATTGCGGTCATGCAGATTTCAGAGATCTCTCAACGAGCAGCAGGAAGGCAAATCCAATCAGTCCAAGAAATGTCAAAAGCCATATCGAATGGCCAACTTAGGGAAGCAGTGCTAAGACAGCCTCATTATGGACTTAGGCTGAGAAGAAACGCGATTCGAAGGGTGGAAACCACTTTCAGATGGAACAAAACGATAGGGATGGTCATCAACGCCTACGAAAAAGCCATCAACCTGTCAAATTCTCTTTGAGAATCAACACGCGGGACAGAGAGCAACAAAGGAAGAAGGCTCCCGCCGTGTTCCAGCTGAGCTTGGGCCTCGACGACGGGGAATCCATGCTCCATGACCCGCCAGCTCAATGAAAAGTCAGGAGTGGAAGAAAATCAAAGAATATCTAATCGGAACAGGAGGATGGGCGTACTTTCGAATTCCAAGGCTCAAATCGCTGGTAGCCTACTCAAGAGTTTTCAACTTTGTGGAAGTGAACTCAACTTTCTACCAAATGCCGCCGTTAGAAGAGGTGGAGAGATGGAGAAAACTCGTGCCTCCAGATTTCAAATTCTCGGTCAGAGCACATCAAGCGATAACCCACAAGTACAAACTTGAGCCCGTAAAACAGACCTTTGAGGCCTTTGAGCAGATGAAACAGATATGTGGCAAATTAGGTGCCGACATCTTGCATCTTCAAGTGCCCTCATCTTTCAAGTTCACCAATACATCAATCAACAATCTTCGCAGCCTGCTTTCCTCCGTTAGTCTCCAGAAGCTTCGGCTGACTCTCGAAATGAGGGGAAAGAGATCCTCACAGCTCCCCCTTCAACTCATGAAGACGATGCAAGAACACAATATTATCCACTGTGTAGATCTCTCAAAGAGCGAGGCACCTGCCTACGAATCAGATATTCTGTATACCAGACTCTTCGGAAAAGGAAAACACAACGTGTACCAGCCCACCGACGATGAACTCCAAGAAATAGACAACAAGGCAATAAACGGAAAGCCCGAGAAGATAGTGATGAGCTTCCATTTCGTAAAAATGTACAAAGACGCCGCGAGACTGAAAACGTACAAGCAAACGGGAAAGTTCCCGAAAGTGACAGGATCCACCGGCCTAGCCTCGCTTGAGGAAATTCTCGGCGAAGACGCCAGGTTTCCATCAACAAAAGAAGAGTTAGTACTGAATCAGGGTTGGAAGGTCTTCGATCTAACCGAAACTGAAAGAGTTCACGCAAGAGACCTGCTGGACCAGCTCCCCCAAGGAACCTACAATGATTTAAGCGAAGTCTCCCAAGAGTTGAAGACGAAGATCAGGTGAAGAGTTTGGCCTCATTTCCTGATTCCGTTTTTCTCGGCACTTCAGGCTGGAGTTACAACGAATGGATCGGACCGTTCTACACGAAAATGGACAAGAGCAAGCTTCGCGCTTACGCTAAGGTCTTTGGAACAGTCGAAATCGACTCCACATTTTACAGGTACCCCTCGAAAGGCATGGTAATGGGGTGGACGAGATATTCGCCTGAAGGCTTCATCTACACGGCGAAACTGCCTGGGCTTATCACACACGACAAGAAATTGAATTTGGGAGAAGGAATAGAACAGGATCTGGAACGATTCATCGATCTTATGGAACCACTCGTTCTCAGCGGAAAACTCGGCTGCATACTCATCCAACTCCCCCCCAAATACCACTTCAGACCCGACAACTTGGAAGCTTTCTTCAAGATACTTCCTACGCACGTGAAATTCGCTGTCGAATTTAGAGACCCCTCATGGATGAGAAGTGAAACGTGGAGCCTTCTGGAGAAATACCGTGTAGCTTACACAATCGTTGATGAGCCTCTGCTCCCTCCAGAGACTCATTTGACGTCTGACATCGCTTATTTCCGTTGGCACGGATGTGGAGAGAAACCTTGGTACGACTACCGCTATTCGGTTCAAGAACTTGAACCATGGATACCCAAATTGAAGGATGCCGCAAAAAAAGTCGAGAAGATATACGGATACTTTAACAACCATTATCATGGCTACGCCGTTGAAAACTGTCTTCAAGTCATAGAAATGATTGGAAGCATCAATGCGAAACAGGTTGAAGCCAAGACGCGAGTAGAGAATCACCTGAAAGCTTCAGGCGAACTGAGGGCCTCTACGCTTGAAAGCTTCATCGAGCCCAAGGACGTGACTTTCGAGAGTCTCATGCACTATTTCGTGCCATCCGAGAGACTGAGGAGAGCTGAACAAATCGAGGAAAGCGAGTTAGCTATCAAGAAGCAGGATTCCAACAGAGTTGAAGCAACAATAAGGGACTACCACGTAATCATAGACGCGGAAGCAACCACAATCTCACACGACTGCCCCGACTGGGAAAGAGTTCTCGCGACAAAAAAGCTTTGCAAACACGTCGCGAAACTGCTCCTTTCAATGAACAGAGAAAACGCCACTGAGTTGCTCAGGAAAATGTACACACAGGAGCAAAAATGGCGTTTTGTCCCCTGCGCGAGCCAATAACAAGAACAAGCCCACGTTCTTTCATGTCTTTATCTGGCACTGAAGTTAAAACATCACAGCTGAATTCCTCGTGAACGAGACAGATTGCGCTGACAGCCTTGCTTCAGACTATATAGACCTTTTTTGGCTTGCTCTGTATCACATCCCCCAGTCAGCATACTCGTTCTAGACGAGATTCATCAATAGTTAGTCGTGGTTCGACTTCTGACACAGAAACTGAACTATGGTTTGAATATAAGAATGCAATGAGTCGAATCAGACTATTTATTCATAGAAAAGAAGGTTTAAGAGCGATATTCCGATGTTTATTTTGTGAATAGGATATCTCAAGAAGTGGGACACGATGGGAAAAAGGATGCAACGCAGGGGTTGGAACAAAAGAGGCATCGTAGGTATAGAGGCTGCTATAGTGCTCATCGCCTTCGTGGTGATAGCCGCAGCCCTAGCTTACGTTGTGATAAACATGGGTTTCTTCGCGGCTCAGACGGCTAAATCGACCATAAACAAGGGTATCCAAGAGGCCACAAGTGCGCTCGAGCTTGATGGATTCGTGACAGGAAAGACGAACACAACAAACCCTGCAATAACGTACCTTGCAATTCCTGTAAAGCTCGCCGTAGGTGAAGAGGAAGTAGACCTGGCAACGAACACTGTTGTTGTTGCTGTGCAAGGGGGGAATTTCTCTCTTGCAAACATTTACAGCGGTTCAGTGACCACGAATGAAACATCGATCGCTAACCTTATGGTGAACGTAACGGGTCCGCCCAACGCTACGTGCTTCATATACAACAGTCAGTACATCACGGACACCGTCCTAAAACAGAATGCCAAGGCCTACCTTGTCATAAACTTGGGAGACCAATACGGCATAACTGCATACTCTAAGGTTACAATTGAGGTTAGAACGAGCCGAGGAGCAGCTTTGATGATCCTCAGGGAAATCCCAGGCAGTTTGCCGCCTGACATGATCGTTAGTCTCGGCTAAAAAACGAAGGGACACTCCTGCGATTTACTTCTATCATCAGCCCAGCAAAGCCGACGCTAGACTTTACACTCTTTTCCCCTTTCGACCAGGATCACTTTCCCTTTGAGGTCTCGCATGAACTTGCCAGCCAATTCTGCGTTTTCCGTGTAAATCGGAAAGATTTCCGCTGCTTCCATTTCCCTTAGAAGTGCTTTCAACTGCAACGGCATTATGTGCTCTGAAACGTGCACATGGTATTGGGGTAGACCATAATGATCAAGCCAGTTTGTGAGCTTTCTGAAGTCCACTTCCATTTCTTCGCTGAAGGGTTCTGACGCAGACAAGACGTAGCAGCTACCTGCTTGCGGATTGATTTCGACAAGCTCTTCAAAATCATAGAGTGAAAGAGCCAAAACCAACTTGCACTATCGCTTCGAAGCTTCGAACACGTCGACGATTTTGGTTGAATATCGCTCCAAGATTTGGCTTTTCCACTTTTCGCGCCTTTCCTTCGATTTTCGAAATATCAAAAGATCATCGCCATTCAAATTCGGAACGCTTAAACCCCTATCAGATCGAAGCACGTTCCATAGGTGGGCTTGTCTCAGTGAAACAGCTAAACATCGCCCATTGTCTCTTGCAATTCGAACGAAACTGTTCAGTCGATCAATGTCCGCGTAAGCATACTCTGCAAAACGATGCCTCCCGCTTCACCAACGATGGAGTTCAATTTGATCTTAACATCCTTTTCAGAGGAAATCGAAGCGCCTGTCACGTTCGTGGCCTCAGTGACCACTGCGACCGGCTCTGCCTCACGTGCCTTGTCAACAAGATCCCGCGTCATCTGGGGCTTTGCGCCATGGATTCGAAAGTCTCCCGTGTACGCTACCGTGCCGTGCGAGGTATTGATTACAAACCCATATGCCTCCGGGACTGAGTGATCTACATGAACCGGCTCAATTTCCAAGGTGCCTATTCTCAGCTTTTCTCCTGTTCTGAATGGTCTGAACGGGATGTCTCTAACGCAGAATTCAAGATCGGTTTTGCGTGTTTCGCCGAGGGCTTGCAGGATGGTCTGCGTGGTTTTACCGCAGTAGATTGGGATATCACGGTTTATGAAAAATAAGTAAGCCGAGTGATCCAGATGGCTGTGAGAGACGAACAACGCATCAATTTCTGGCGGTTTGCTGTCAAATTTGTAAACGCCGTTGAGCTTGGGCAGGATTCCAAGCTCTTGCAAATTCTTTTAGCTCTTAGGCGAGAGAAATGGTGGCGAGTAAAATTACCTTCTCATGCTGAACGACATACCGAAGTCAAAAAAGACTTTCGTATCTTTATCCTTGAGCAGGACCTTGTTGCCACCGATCTCGTTCACACCACCGTAAAAGGTTAAGGTCGTCTCTTGTTCAACCATGTCTATTTTCCCAACTTGTCCGCTTTCCTGCACATGCCTGATAATATAAGCATAATGTGTGGGAAGGTGAAAATGCTGAATACTTTGGTGTACTTGGGGTTGCCAGCATTCTTGACGGTCTTGACGTTTCCACCAGCAGTCAAGTAGGCCTTGATGAAGCTTTTTGCCATCAGCTCTATTCGCTGTGCACTGGCAAAGGGAGAAATGTCATGGCCAGCGTAGTATAGAAATTCCGCGACATCCCACGCCTTGTCTCCCTTTCGACTTGCTTGCTCCAAATCAGTGAGATAGAGCTCTCCTTTTCCGTTAACCAGAATGTTCTCAGGTTTCGTATCGCCTAAAGCAACACCAAAAGCGTGAACCTTCGCGAAGAGGTCGCCAGCCTTTGCTATCAGCTCCAGGGCTTTCCTCAATTCGTTATCACTTTTTGAATCGGCGACTCTCCTGACCACGGTGCTGAGATCTTCGCCAACTACGTATTCCATGAAAATCAAACGTTCGCTAGGGCTAACATATAGGATTTCAGGTACAGCGAAACCGTGCGAGTGAAGCAAATGGTTTATCGCACATTCTCTTTCGAGTCTTGAACTGCCCAAGACAGCAAAGGTTCTGGTTCCGACCGACCATAACGTGAGTGGAAACCACTTAAAGTTGGACCAGTCTCTGAATCTCTTGACAACAACCCTTCTTTCCTTACGTTCGACGTTGGCGCTCACAAGATAGACATCATTCAAGATGCCTCCAATACTTCTAACTTTGACTTGTGCATCGTCGCTTGCCGACAGAATCCTCCTTGAAAAAGCTGCGATGTCCATCCGGTTCGTTAGTGGCGCAAAGCCTCTCGCAGTCTTAAGGTAGACATAGGCCTCAGGATCTTGTATTGACGGTCGAGCCCGCGCATCTTTTGCAAAAATCCTTTGAAGACTAGTACGTGACTCTCTGTTCTGCGAAAGAGCGTTGATTACCTGAGGAAGCATCCCCACTAATGAAGCAAACAGGGCTCTGTGTCCTGTTTTGAACAAATTTGTAAAGCGGATCCTTCTGGCACGGGCTTTGTCGACGAAATCTTTCGAAATGGTCACGTATTCTCCTGAAAAACCGACGACTCCTTCTTCTGCCAACTTTTTCAAAGCCTCCTGGAATCCTTGCAGAGTCTGCTGAAGACCTTTCGCATCCTTTACGAGGCTTGCAAGGGAATCGAGCATGGGAGGAAAAAGGCGGGCGCGAGTCAACAGGGTTTCGTACATAAAATACTCGGGCTTGATGTAGAATTCATAAGAGAATTCGGGGAAATCGAGCACAAGGCTTTGCAGGAGTTCAAGGATCAGGCGCTTTTTCAACGTTGCTTCTTGAACGTGCAAATACTCTCCGTTAACAAGAGGCCTGTACGGAAAAATGAGTCCGGCAGCCAAAGCTTCACCTAGAAGACCCCTGTCAACGTCCCTTTCAAAAAGCCATTTGTCGACAGCCAGTACTGAAAGGCCGCCTGTATCAATGGTCTTTCCATAATTCATGAGTCTGGGCTGGAAATCCTCTATGATCAGCAAAACTTGAGCCATCGTTCGTGAAGAGGCTAGGCTTGAAGCGTAGCCACTGCATAGACACGTTGCTGTGATTGGGGAAGATGCTGCAATGTGCCTGCTGAAGCTAAGGATTTCTTGATTCAGTCTCTCATCTTCACGATTTGGAATTTGAACCAATGTTCCACCCTAAAACAGGAAATGGCCCTCAATAGAATCTACGTGCGTTCAAAATATAGTTAATGCTTCTTGACCTTGTAGCAAGTCTCAAACGCGATGATCAGCTCAACCGTCGCGTTAACCTCTAACGTTTCGATCCATATGGAAAGAGAAAGTGCACTCGAAAAACATGGAACTAGTCAGGGAGTTGTTATCTACGCTCCAGAAGTTTCATGTAGGCAAAGGCCGCCAAGAAGGCGAAAATCGCGGAGAAGGCCGCAATGTAGAGGATTGAAAAATACGAGAAAGAGAAGAAGCTGGGCAGCAGGAAAGATCGAATCATGTCAGAAGCTCCGCTTAAAGGATTAATCTCGGCCAACGTAACCAATACCGAAGGAAATTGACCGCTCGTTCCCACCGTCTGGATTACAGTCAGTGGATAGAAGACAGTGCTGCAGAAGAAAAGCAGATAGTAAACTGCTCCTCTTGCAGTGATGAATTTTTCGAGGCTCGACGTAGAAACGGCGATCGAGATGCTTAGGCCAGAAATGCCAACCGCAAGCAGAAAAAGAACGGCCAGGATCAAAAGCAATTGTCCTATCGTAGGGAAGCCTACAAAGATGAAGCACGTCAGCAGGAGTGGCGACATGTACATCATTCCTCTAAGTCCGCCGGAAAGAACGCGTCCGATGGCCAGTTCCAACCGTGTCATCGGCAAGCTCAACATGTAATGGTGCACCTCCCTTCGGCGTTCCATATTGATTTCCCGACCTATCATGAAAGCCGAGGCGAAGAGTCCGGTCACCGCCAAACCTGGCGCGAAGAAATTGAAGTAGCTTCCGATTTTTGCTGAAACGCTTTGCTTCAAAATAGTATTGTAAACTAATGCCGAAATGAAAAGGTCAGCAAGGTTCATGCTGATTAAACCCACAAGCCACCACTTGTAACGGAAAAAGTTCCTGAAATCGTGCTCAACCATCCGAATGATGCCCTTCATCTACTGCCAGCCTCCTCCTTCTATCATTCTTTCGTAGATCGTAACCCCTAGAAGAGTAAAAAGTCCGAAGAAGATTGCTATTCCCAGGAAAGGCAACAGAGGATTCTGAATACTTATTATACTTTCTACACCAGTCCCCCATCTGAAAAGGTCCGCTGCGTAAGAGAGAGGGTTAAGATTTGCTGTCCAACCATAAAGCGGGTTAGTTTGCTGGATAATTGCCAGTGGATACATGGTTGTACTCAAACGTACGATCAGCGCGTCTAGGACTCCCATGAAAATATCGAACCGATCGCTCGATTTGATCAACACGGCCACCGCAATGCTCATGCCTGACACCCCAAATGAGAAAAGGAAAAGTGCAAGCAGGGCCAACGCAAAACTCAGCGGGTTGAAAGCGCCAATCACAAACAGCGATACTGCTATCAACGGCCCAACGTATATGAAGGCTCTGAGTCCCCCACCTATTGATCTGCCTATTACAAGTTGCCTTCTAGAGACAGGAAGACTGAGAAGATATTCGAACACACCGTGCTCGGCTTCCTCATAAATGTCGAAACCAATGAAAATAGCAGTTGAATAGAGCGTCATCACTGCCAGCCCTCCCACGTAGTAGCGGAAGTAATCTGGAACATTTACCATGCTTGCGGCGATAAGCCCAAAAAGGGCCACTTGTGAAACAAACCAGATGGCACGCATTATGATTAGAAACTTGTACTGGAAGAAGAGACGAATATCTCTCTCGATCACGAACAGAGTCTTATTCGTTTACGGCTCACCCATCATCTTTTTGGGCTTCCTCGATTGTCAAACCCGTGTAGTGCGCAAAAACATCGTCGAGGCTTGGCTCGCTCATGCGTATTGAACTGATGGGCACGTTTCTCTTCGAGAACAAACCCATTATCTGCGGAACAACCTCTTCCACTCTGTTCAGGTAAAGACGCAAGCTGGTTGGTTTTGCCTGCATTATGTCCACGACTTCTTTCAGTCTTTTAAGGTCTGCAACAATATCTTCTGATGCGGCCTGCGATAGTTCGACGTCGACTATGTCGCCTCCCAGAATGCTGTCCTTCAGAGTCTTAGGTGTGCCGAGGACTAGAAGCTTGCCTTTATGTAGAATTCCAACGCGGTCCGAAAGCTGGTCAGCCTCGTAAAGCTCGTTTGTCGCTAGGATTATCGTGCTTCCTTCGTCACGGAGTTCCAGCAGCATGTTCCATATTTTGTGTTTGCCGACTATGTCAATCTGGGCTGTCGGTTCATCGACAATCGCTATTTTGGGTCGCTGAACCAGTATCTTGGCCATTTCGACTCGTTTGCGCATTCCACCTGATAGTGCATGAACATTTTTGCGTCTGGGTTCCCACATGTCAACCGCGTCGAGTACTTCTTTGACCCTTTTTTTCCGCTCCGACGTCGAGAGTCCACACACCTTAGCGTGCCAGTTGACCACGTCCCAGGGTGTGCTGACCCATAGCATTTTTGGTTCTTGAAAAGCTATGCCTAATACACCTCTGACCTTGTCAGGTTGTTTTCGAATGTCATACCCGCAGACGATGGCTGTACCTTCTGTGGGTTTGATAACTGTTGCAAGCATGAGAATCGCCGTCGTTTTACCTGCGCCATTTGGTCCAAGAAGTCCGAGAATTTCGCCCTCTTCTATTTCTAGGTTCAGATGATCTACTGCGGCTATGTTTCCGAATTTCTTAGTGAGATTCTGGATTTGAATTACTGGCGGCACTTCTAGCACCAGATGAAAGAAAATAGTAACATGGGTCTAACTAATTAAGTTGATTCAACATAACCAGCACACTATTCAACCACATACCTAAATGATATGTGTTCTCCTGCGGTTGGGCTCTTCCTGATTATGCGCAGAACATCGCCAGGCTTGGCGCCTATGGCTTTGACGCATGGATCCAACGAGCTTATTTGTGGCAGTTGATACGGGTGAACCCTGTACTGAACCAGCAACTTCTCTTTCTCATCCTCGCTCAGCATTTCATGTTTTGGCACAAGTTTGTGTTCGAACAAGTCAAATGCTGGAAATGTCTTGGGCAAAAGCTCGATTTTTTTCTTCTTCGCACCCAGCTTGACCGCATGCGTGTATCTGCCGTCAGTGACAATTATCCCTGTTTCCACTTCAGCGTCCTTCATCGCCTTTGTCACGCGGTTGATGCTGTTTATTCCAACCGTTGTCTCGCCTGGAACGCACCATATAAGCGCCTTCTCCTTCTCAATAGGCATATTAACAACATAGCCTATCGCGTCCTCGTGTTTCTGTTTCTTTATCAGCTTGTAACGTCTCAGTTTAATCAGAGTTTCTGCTTTTCGTTCTTCCAGAGTCAGTTCTTTCTTGCTCAAGTCTCAGACCCATCCCGAAAGCATTCGAAACCTAAACAACGCGTTAACCCTTCCACACGTGGTTTTCAACGTGAGGTTAAAGGTTTGCATTGGTTCGGCCTCGAAATTCTCATTACAAGTTATGCTTCATAAATAAAAAGGTTCGCTATTCCTTGAGACCTTTCTGGATTAGTTCGGTTATGAGTTTGTTTTTGCTGGTTTTCTTGTCGATTGCCAGGATGCTTAGTTTGTGCCAGAGGTCTTCGCTGATGATTAGGCTTACGCGCATCGTGTTTTTTGCCTTCATTGTTATCGGTACTTGATAGGGTTTGTTTGCTTATAAACGTTGTTACTTAATTGGGTAATTACACAACCTTTATAAGTGTGTTAAGCGTAGTTACTCAATTGAGGAAATAAGAACATGAAAGCTCAAATCGAATGGATTGAAGGAAATGCTTGGAAACAAAGCACCGTCGAAATGAAAAGTAGTAGAATCGGAAACAATTATTTCACCCATGACGGAAGCGTGTATGTCTTCGCAAGTTTCCGCCAGGGCTGCGAAGTCGTCACAAAAACCAAAGAAGGATGGACGAAGGCGGGAAGAATTTGCAGAAACGTGGTTTTCTTGGGCGACGGCCTGAGCTATTCAGAAACATGCGAAGAGAAATTCAAGAACGAAACGAAATGGGAGCGGCCGGTGTTCGCATGACTAACCCAGAAATAATCTGCAAGGTCCTTGACGAACTTGACCCCATCATCGATGAATTAGCAGAGGAATACTGCCTTGACGCGGAAGACATTGAAACAGTTTTGGACACGTTGAAAGAGAAATTCAGGGCTTCACCCTGACCCCTTTCCTCTTTTTATCCGTTGAAGGGCTCCGAATCCGAGTCTCACCCATTTTTTCTAATGAGCGATTAGAACTTTTGTCGCTCACTTCTTAGAAGGCATGTCGAGGCTCGGCGGAAAAGCCCTCACAAGCTCCTTTTTTCTTAATCGGCAAGTCTTATATGTTGTGCTTATCAAAGAATGAATTATGAACAAAGTTGAAAACAAGAAATTAACCTTGGCTCAGATTAGAGATCAATTAAAGTCGGAAGTTCTTATCAGGGACCTCGTGGAAAAACAAATAGAGCAGACGTACCCACAGCCAGCAGCGGATGAAGACTTTCGAGATGAACATGAAAAGTTTACTCTTAGAGAATGCCCAGACAGTGTTCTCATAAAGGTTGCAGAAAATCTCCTCAGCTTATTAGTTGAAATTCTAGTGGAACAAGAAGAACTTTCCAGAAATTCCATGACAGTTCGCCTTACAAAGTAACCTTCGTCTTACGTGCAACCATAAACAAGGGCACTTTATTGAAAGTCATTTATTTACTCGCCTCCGAAAACTCTTTTGAATAAGCTGGGGTTCGAGGCGGGTTTAAAGTTGATTTCGAGGACGGCCACATACCCTTGCCTCGAATCAAACGGAACCAACCTTTTCAATGGCCCTTCTCTGGCACGTTCTTTTCCAATCATACTAGCGATTTCGTCAATATCCAAAGTTAACACGAGGGTAGCCATGCCGGATAATTCGGCTGGCGCAAAGGGACATCTTAACGCACTCATATCATATTTTTTGCTGTATTCCGCGTTTATGAGGCACCGCCTTTCATAGAGTTGCAATAATTCCCGATTGATCCACAGACTTACGACTGGCGCCGAGGGATTCAAGCGAAAAGCGCCCTCTTCAATGACAGTTATTTCCTGATTGTTATAAATGGCAAGCTTCAACGCCCACGCCGTTCCATCGTCAAGAACCCCTGAAACTTGGCCGGTGACTTCCCAATTCGCCCGAATTTCGCTTAACAAACTCGTTTTATTTCAACTCCGTTAGGTTCATGGATCGGAGTCATCGTTCCTCATACTGATGTGGTACGATGTTCTCATACTTGTTCTATGGCTAATCTGATAACTTTTTACTGGCATTCAATCACCTCGATTTCGCGTAAAGGATGAAAATTCACGTTTCTTATTCGCCATTTTCTGCGGACTTGTCGGTCCCACCGGTCACAAATTCTCATGGTATCTTAACTCCGTTCTTTCGGGTTTCACGCTGACTTTGCAGGACCCTGCAACGCTGGCACTGTGTAGGATGCCGCCGCGGCAAGCCCGGCTATAAATGCCGTGATGGAGGGATTCGATTCGCGTGTGTGGGCACGCGAGAGCAGATCGAAGTCAAGACCTGTGAACCGAAACCCTTGGCGCTGCTACGGGTACGTTCTGCGCCAAGTGAAAACCCGAAACGGTTAAGCGCCCTTCCACCTGGGCAGGCTAAAAACGTTCTTTTTCATTTGGTGACCACAGGCGGAACATTTTTGCATGTCACACGTTGCTGTTTTAAGCAAGTCTATTTGTCCGCAAAACGGACAAACACAACTGTTCGGGTCACTGGTTAGAACATCATTAGTATAATCTTCTTGCGGGGGCTTAACAAAAGCAAGCCCAGATTTTGCCATAGCGTCAAGCGCCCAACGTTTGAATCGAGTGGCCGCTTCAACGGTTGCTGTGAGTTGTTTAATTTGAGCTTTTAATTTCAATATATCCTCATTACTCATTATTTTTCACCTGCCTTACCGTAATGCCGTTGACACATTTCGTCAAACGCGCGTTGTTCCTGTGGTGTACACTTCAAATCGGCTGAGGCATATTCCATATACTTGTGAATCTGTTTCAGAGCTTCGCATTCTGGTTTGAGGCTTGCAATGTGTTTCTCGGAAAAATATTCATGGATCACATATGAGTCTTTGTAGCCATGGGCATACCCGATTTTAAGAATCCATTCCTCTCGTTGCGCGTGCATTTGGGGCGTGCAGGTGTCTATTGCACGTTCCATCTTGATTATATCTTTGTCGAGGTCTGCAATAAACAAGTTCATTATTCTGAGTTTGTCGAGGTCGTTGTTCATGATGATTTCTCTGTCGCGCAAATAATCCCAAAGCCTAACGCTGTGCTCGCGTCGCTCTGCCAACGATAAACCTTCAGCCAAGACCTTCGGTAAATATGTCTCAAAAATCCTGTCGGCGCCATATCCTAACGTTGCCACAGCATCTTTTATTGTGCTGAATCGACTGCGTTTTTCTTCTAAACTACTCAATTTTCCGTTCTCCTTTAATTTGATTTTTCCTAAGTACAAATTACAGGTGTCCTCACTTACTATTACAACAAAGTATTTCGCGGTTCTTTTCCAAAAAGAACCTTTTTCCTAGCGTTTCCGTACCAAGAAAAGCTTTGCGCGACTGCCATCCGGCCGCTTGAACGTTCTGAGTTTTTCATCCAGCTTCACAAGCAAATCATTATAGTATTTCATCCATGTTTCAGGATTGTACTTTTCAACAAACCCGTATTTGGGATCATAGTTGAGGCGATTGGTGTCGGCTGCAATGGTGATGAGTACACTTAAAACATATTCTGGTCGTTTGCCCTGTAACTCGCCTAAGAGTGTCGTGTAAAAGCGTTTTACGTCTTCCTTCACGACTTTTGGCACGGTTGCATCGTTAAACCATGCTCCCATTTTCGGATGCTTCAATAATGTAGCTTGCATAAAATGATCGTAGCGCGCGGCGCCTTTATTTCGGCTGTTAGCCTTAGTCAAACTGCCGCCCCATCTACGCAGGAGTCCTCTAGCTTTTACCGTGGGTGTTTCTTCAATGGTCCGCGACATATCCGTGCCCAGGACAGGAATTGCCATACGCGACATAAAACGGCGTGGTTCTGGGATAAGTTCGATTTCTTCCGGATGCACGGTGTATCGTTCATATACCCGCCACCGCTGCAAGTCAGACCAACTTTGCCATTCCAGAACGCCGGTTGTGGGATTGCGGACTTGCCACAAGTCATGTTCCACATCCCACATAACCTTAAGTTTTGTCATTATGGTTCTCCATATCTTCCGCTGAGGGCGGCTCCCGTAAGAGGATTTTAAACTCCGTCACAAGCTCCCTTGGTCCAAGGTCGGTTTCGAGGGCGACAAGAACCTTTTCACAACCGCGCGCGACTTCTTGCCAGTAACGCACACTACGCGCTTGTTCACTCATTGTTGCACCGCCTAGAATAGATAATTGGCTCGACCTCCGGATGCTCCTGAACCCAACGACGAAACTCAGGCGCCGTCAACTTTTCACCATCATCCAAATAGTAAAGATTCAACGACTGGTCGTGAATTACAATTACTGGTTGTGTCATTCAGAATGCCTCCGAATTAAATGCAGCAAACGCGGAACATCACCCGCTAACAAAGCATCGAAGGCGCGATTTTTCGTTCTTTTATCCGCCCCCATTAGGGAACCTACTAAGCGAAAACGCATCATCTTAGGCACTTGGTTAAGGGTTTCAGTGGCACGTTTGTTAAAAATCTCCGAAATTTTTTGCTGTTCCAACCATTTCAACCGCTCAAGATATCCGTGCAACTTACGAAAATCCCTTTCAACAGTCTTGACGGAAACCCCAAGTTTGCTAGCGATTGCTACCTGTGTGAGGCCTTGGTTATACAACGCTAAAATTTCACGTCGGCGACGTTTCTCTGCCATATACTTTTTGCTAGATTTCGTGTATTTCCCTATTTTCCTATACGACTTTGACAAACTAAAAACCTGTTTTTGAATCCTATTCTGGCAACCAAGTCTAAAACACTGAACAAATATTCTTGTTTTTCACAATTAGGTATAAATCAGAGCCCATAAGGACATTTTTGTGCATTCATTCACCTTCATACTTCACCCCTCCGGATACGTCAAGATTTTATTTAGCTTTAGGTCCATGCCCAGGCATCCCCCTTTTCCACAGTGGATGATATGCTTCAATATGCTCGCGTCTCGGTCGACAAAAAATGTTACGATGTTTACACCCCTCTATACCCTTTCTATATAATATTAAAAAAAGCCCATTTCTCTTGGCAATAAGGGATCTAGGTGTAAACAGTGTAACAAAATTGAATGTCATTGTGTCGCCCCAAGTTTGAGGTGACGCCAAGCCCGTTCAGTGGTGATGCCTTCTCGTATATGTGTTTCTTCGGCGTAGGATGCGTATTGGTTGATGTTTTGGGTTAGTTGGGCTTTGGTTGTGGTTGGTAAGCTGTTTTTGAGGCAGTAGTTTATGTATATGCGGTATAAACTATCTTTGGTGATGGTGTGTTCGGGGTCCGTGTCGTTTTCGAGGCATTCTTCAACGAAGGCTTTTGCCGAATTGCTTTTCCGCATGTATTCTTCGCGTTTTTTCTCTGTTGTTTCGCTTTGGGTGAAGTCTCTGGTTTTGAGTAGGCGCTCAAGCCCTGTAAGAGCCCAGTTGAGTAGGCCGCTCATTTCTTCTGGCGTGGTTATTTCGTTGAGGATGTTTGCGTTGCGTTTTTCTTTAGTGAACATGTTGTTGCAGGTTATGAGTTTCCAGCGTCGAAAGAATGCGTCAGTGTCGTCGCTTGTTGGTGGTATGCGGTTGCAACTGAACCAGAGTTTGGCGTAGTTGTGGAAGGTAAATGAGTCTTTGAATTTGTGTTGGCCTGATATTTGGTCGTTTCCAGTTAACATTTTGAAGTTGCTTGTTTGGGTGATGGGTGTGGCCGGGATGTCTGCGCAGATATTGGCTAGTTTACCATATAATTGGGCTTTGGAAAACTTGTCGAAACATAATGCTTGTAGGGATTCTCCTGTGACGTTTTCTTTTCCTAGAAATGTTGTGATGAGGTTGAGTAGGGTGCTTTTGCCGTTTTCGCCTTCGCCTATAAGTAAGATTGCGATGTGAAAAATGTAGTCGCGGTAAAGGTTAAAACCAATTATTTCTTGAAGTGGTTCCAACTGGTTTTTGCCGATTACTTCCTCAAGGAACTTCAAGATTTTCAGGCATTGCGTGTCTGGATCATATTTTACTTGCAGTGCTTCTAGGTTGAAAATGTCTGGTGTGTATGGCGTTAATTTTTTTGTTTTTATGTTAAGTATGCCGTTTTGAACGACGATGGTATCGGGGTCGGGTGTTTTTAGTCGGTCAAAGAAGGTTCTTCCTTTAATATGGTGTAGACAGTCGCCGAGGTAGAATAGTTTATTTTTGTCTCGGCAGACTTCAGCCATGCGTTCTTTTATGAATGGTTCGCCCGGGCGGTAAATGCCTGTGAGTGTGTCGTAAACATATACGGTTTCGTTGTCTCGTGTAGTTTTGAAATGGTACTCGTCTAAGAGCATTTCAGCGAAGATTGTGCCAACATATTTTTGATATGATTTGTAGTATGGGCTTGTCTTGTCGAATGCGCTTTCAACTGTGGTCTTTAATTCGTCGTTGCTTAACGGAGGTGCGTTTCTTTGGTTCCATAACTGCATTTTGTCTAAGGTTTCATATTTGTCGTATCCGACGATGCGGTAGAGGCTTGCGATTTTTAAGCCTGAAGCGTTGCGGTGTCCTTCTAATTGTCCTTTCAAGAGGTTTGCGACGGCGGTACTATGTGTTTTGAGATGTTCTATAAACTGCCTGAAATATGTGTTGACGTCTTTAACGGAAGTTGGTATTAACCAGTTTCTTATTTCTTGGTAATTCTGGCTTGGAGCAACAAGAGTGTATTCTCCTTTTCCGCGTAGTTCAAAACCGTCAGGTTTGAAGGCGAAATCGCTTTCTGCTTCTGGTCCTGTGACGCGGAAGTGGTAGCCGTTGTTTACTGTGCGTTCTGTCCATGTTAACGGTTTGCTCTTGTTGCAGTCGAAATCCGTGTTTTTGCCATGTTTGCAGTCAACGTCAATTGTGAATGAATATTCACCGTTTGGCATTAACGTTCCGTCAACGATGGCTATGTAACCTGTTGACCAATCTAAAGTTTCAAATTCTTCTCGTGTCTGCCTGTTTGTCTGCCATTGTTTCCAGTGTTCAATGATTGGTTTCTTTAGTGCGTTGCATGGGAAAACATTGTAGCCATATTCCCAAAGTTGAGAAGCTACGGTTTTCCAATCAGGCATGTTTGGGCGCCTTCTTGACTACGATAGGAGCTTTTTCATAGTAGATTTGGCTGTGCAGTTCGCCTGTTTTTAGTTCGCCCTTCAACTTCAATCTTTCAGCGGTGCGGTGAACGTTTTCCAAGTCCTGCCTGTTCCGTATGCCGTATTTTTTCATCAGTTTCGGGTCTGCCTTGTTGTAGGGGCATGAAATGTCTAGGCAACATTTGCCGTCTTCGCATGTTTGGCTTATCCGATCTGCAAAGACGTCGTGAACTATCAAGGGATGAAGTAGGTCGCTTGCCGCAAAGGCCACGTTGCCCGTTTTAGCGCAGATTGCTAGGCTACATTTTTTTCGTCCAAGTCTCACCACGCCAATATGCCAAGTTACCGTCCAACGTTCGTGTCCCGGATGACTCTCACGTATCATTGCGTCGAAATCAAAAAAGTCGCTCATTCAATTTTCGCCTCCTTTGTAACTATGATTTTGTCGAGGCTGTGGGTTTGATAAATTAAGGTCGCGCCTCGTTTCAAAAGGAGGGCCTTAACTTCTTCAAAATCCTCCAGGGTACCCTTCCAAATCACGCAGAAATTGCGCAGGGTTTCCACTTGAGGATAACGGTTTGCTTCAAAAAAAGAATCTTTCATTCTTCACACTTCTTTATTAAAAATTCGGATGCGTCAATCAAAGAAACTGGGCTTGACGCGGCCTGTCAAAAAATGACTTTTAGGGTATGTTATTTAGGACAAAACGTACATACTCGCTCAGGGAGCGTAGTTTAAACTACGGGGTTCTCGCGCCTTTGAAACACACTTGTGCGTCTCACTATATATATAACAACGATTACGTATCAGAAACGCTTGCCTGAAACCGTCTTATTTAAACGTTTCTCTTCGTGCGCCAACCATCAAAAAGACGCTTTTCTCGCCTTAACCATATTACAGAAAATCAGGACTTCGCCATAGTTTGTTCTGCATCAAACTTCTTAGCCGCTTTTTTGGACCACCTGACGAGTGTGGCGCCCTTGGCTAGCTCGTCTTTCCATATTTCTGCCAACTCTTCGTCTGTATGGGGACGGGCTGCGACTACACCAGTTGATACTATTTTATGAATTTGTTGCGATAACTCGGCGACCTGTTGTTTCAGAAGTTCGATTTCCGAGGTTTTCTTAGGCATTTCATCCTGAAGTTGCTCAACCGTTTCGTTGCTAATTCGGCTGAAGTTTCGTGCCGCTGCCTTGTATTCTCGGCGTGCTTGTTCCATGTCTGACGCGTCGAAGTAACTGCCTTGACTGTTTGGCAGGGTGTGACCCATCAATGCTTCGCAAACTTGGTCTTCTAAACCCGCCCTTCTCAGGCAATTTCTGAAACTTTTCCTCAGCAAATGTGCCCACACAGTTGAGGGATCTAACCCAATTTGTTGGGCGGCTGTCTTCACATTATTTAACACGTGCCGGGCGGTTAGCGGTTTTCCTCTTGTGGTTTTAACCGTGCCCTCTGTTACGAAAACATGGTCTTCGTCCTTCAGCTGCCAACCATTCTTCTTTCGTGTTTCAAGGTACTCGCCGAGTGCTTGAATGGCCTCTTTACCCAGAAATGTATTGTAATAACCTAGGCCATAACTGCTGAGTTTCGTGTCTACGGCGGCGGTCCAGTTATTGCGTTCACGCTTACTCAGTATCTTCAACGGCAAGGGCGCATTTTCAGGGTTTAATTTATCCTTAAACATCCCGTACCGCCAGTCACAAAGGCATGTGCTTCTGACACCGCTTTGCCATTGACAAAGTATCAAGGCTTTCCCGCGTAACTGTTGCTCTGCGTCCCGTCGCGGAAAACTATCGACCATTCGATAAACGTCTTCAGGTTTCGGAATGCATTGGGTGCCATTTTTATATGGACTTCGTTTGAACATACTGTGCTTCTGCGTACGTGTGAAGACCAATGGTTTACCGTTTAACTCTAGGAATTTCTGAACCATATAGAACATGACTTGGGAGGCGCTTGGACTCTTCTTGGCTCTACAGGCCACGGCAATTCTCTGTCGCCTCAACTCTTCAGTCAACTGTAAGAACTGGTCTGGGTCTGTTTTCAACGTGTCGAAAAACCATTTCAACTGGTAGAGGCCAGGACGGTTCTTTTCTTGGTCTGCCTCGCTGAAAACTTGCATACTTTCAAACTTGAACATTTCAAGGATTTTCGGCGAGCCCTTCGCGTACCAGCCAAACTTACCATGCTGCCGTTCTACCACACCGCTTCACCACACCAATGGTATAGCGGTACCTGCTTAAAAGCCTTACCTTACGCTGAAAACGCCTTGTAAACCCTTAAACCTTACGCATACAAAGTCGAAGAGTGTTGCGGCGTTGACACCGTTTAAGCTCGAATTGTCACGTTCTCTGCATACGGTTTCATGCGTTCGGCAATGGCTGCGATGCTGTCTAAGGTGTATGGCTTGAGGGAATTGAGCTCCTTGTCGAGTGCGTCGTCTGGCACGAATTGCTGCAGGGCAAAGTTCTTTATACCTTTGACAAGTTCACCTATTTCCGCTATGTCTTCTTCATCGACGAAACCTGGTACGACCGTCGTTCTGAACTCACATTCGGCTTTTCCAGTTTTCAGCATCTCGATTGTGCGCACGAGCTCAACCGCGTCTCTTGCTCCCAAGCGTGCGTACTTTCGAAGACTTGTTTTTACGTCCAGTGCCACGTAATCCAAGTATGGCAGGCACTCTTCTAGCGCTTGCGGGTTCAGACCGTTCGTGTCAAGCTTGACTGCAAAGCCCTTCTCCTTCAGTTTTCTCAAGAAACTCGGCAATTCCTTATGAATTGTGGGCTCTCCGCCTGTGACGACAACAGCGTCCACGAACCTTTTGCGTTCCTCAAGAATCTTGAGGGCCGTTTCATCGCTCAAGAAGGGCGGCTTGGGGTCGACGACAATCCTCCAGTTGTGGCAGTACGGACAGCGCAGGTTGCAGCCCGGAGTGAAGAGAACTGAGGCCACGCGATTTGGAAAGTCAGCCAAACTTGTCTTCTGGATACCACTAAACTTCATGTACCTTTCACTCAGGCTGTCACTGTCTGCACGACTGCTGACTTGTCGAAAGTTCGGCGAATGGCAAACTCTGCCTGTTTGCCGTCGTTCCACTGGTCAACGGGTCTCAAATATCCGACCACTCTCGAGTAGACCTCGCATTTCGCCCCGCAAGTGGGACATTGTTTGTGCTCTCCGCTTATGTAGCCGTGAGTGTGACATATGCTGAAAGTGGGTGTAAGAGTGAAGTACGGCAGATGTGAACTCGAGGCAACCTTCTTGACAAGCTCGACCGCGGCTTTCCATGAGTAAAGCCTCTCTCCGAGAAAGATGTGAAACACCGTTCCACCCGTGTAGAGTGGCTGCAGTCTGTCCTGGTGCTGCAGGGCCTCAAAAAGGTCACCTTCGTAGTCCACGGGCAACTGTGAAGAGTTAGTGTAGAAAGGTTCTGCTCCGCACGAGAGGTTCTTCTCGTTGGCTGCGATGATTTCAGGATGTTTCTTCCTGTCGATGCGTGCAAGCCTGTAACTCGTTCCCTCAGCGGGGGTGGCCTCAAGGTTATAGATGCTGCCTGTCTGTTCCTGATAGTCTGATAGCCTTTCGCGCATGAACGTCAGCACCCTGATAGCAAAGTCTGTTCCATCAGCCGAGGCTATGTTGACTCCGAGCAAGTTCAGGATGGCTTCGTTCATCCCGACTATGCCTATGGTTGAAAAGTGGTTCTTCCAGTAGCGGTCAAACCCTTCTTTGACGTTCCGCAGATAACGTTTGGAATATGGGTACAACCCGTTCTCGGTGAATGATTCCAACACTTTGCGCTTCGTTTCCAGGCTATCGCGTGCTATTTCCATCAATGCTTCTAACCGCTCAAAGAATTCGTCTTCATCCTTTGCCAAATACCCTATCCTAGGCAGGTTCAGGGTAGCGACGCCTATCGATCCGGTGAGTGGGTTGGCCCCGAAGAACCCGCCTCCGCGTTTGCGAAGCTCCCTGTTGTCTATCCTCAAACGGCAGCACATGCTTCGAACATCTTCCGGTTTCATGTCGCTGTTGATGAAGTTTGAAAAGTAAGGCACACCGTACTTGGCAGTCACCTCGAAGAGCTTTTCACATGTGGGTGAGTCCCAATCGAAGTCCCTAGTGATACAGTACGTAGGTATTGGAAAGGTGAAAACTCTGCCTTTAGAGTCCCCCTGGCTCATGACTTCCGCAAAAGCTGAGTTGAACATATCCATCTCGGACTGCATGTCACCGTACGCGGCGTCCATCGTTTTTCCGCCGAGGGCGACAGCTTCATTTCTCATAAAGTCCGGTATTGTCAAATCCAGCGTCACATTGGTGAACGGCGTTTGGAACCCTACGCGGGTCGGGACGTTCATGTTGAAGAGGAATTCTTGCAGTCCCTGTTCGACCTCCTTCTGATTGAGGCCGTCGTGACGTATGAAAGGTGCCAGATAAGTGTCAAAATTGCTAAAAGCTTGGGCTCCTGCAGCTTCACCCTGGAGAGTGTAGAAGAAGTTCACGATTTGCCCCAGCGCTGTTCTAAAGTGTTTTGCAGGCTTGCTTTCGATTTTTCCCGAAACGCCTCCAAACCCTGACTGAAGCAGCTCTCTTAGGTCCCAGCCAACACAGTAGGCGCCCAGGACGCCGAGGTCATGGATGTGCATGTCGCCGGAAAAATGGGCCTCAGCTATGTGCGGGGGGTAAATCCTGCTAATCCAGTACTTAGCTACGACCGTAGATGAAAGATAATTGTTCAGACCTTGCAATGAGTAGCTCATGTTAGAATTTTCCCGTACGCGCCAGTCTTCGATGTCCAAATATTGATCCACAAGGTCGGCGTCGCTTAATAGTGCAGCCAATTCTCTCTGATCCTGGTGCTGTTTTCTGTAAAGGATGTAGGCCTTGGCGGTTCTCGCATGTCCATTCTCTATCAGCGTCTTCTCAACCAAGTCCTGAATCTCTTCCACTGTTGGAACGCCATCTTCTCCAAAACGGTTATTGAGCTCGACTAAGACGTGATCGCTTATCCTGCTGGCCTGCTCACGGTCCTTTCCACCTACCGCCTTCGCAGCTTTCCAAACTGCCTTGGTTATTCGCTCCTGATCAAAGGGTTCTAATCTTCCATCTCGTTTTCTAACGAACTTCAAGTTTTTACCTCTTTGAGTAATTTCTGGAAATCATCAGGTTCCTCAAACTCTCTGTAAACCGAGGCGAACCTGATGTAAGCCACCCGGTCAAGCTTCTTCAAATAACGCATGATTAGGTCCCCGATTTCTCGGGAACTGATTTCCTCTTTTCCGAGAGCCATCAAGTCTTGCCTGACGTGCTCTGACAGCTCATGTATCTGCTCCATCGTCACGGGTCGCTTCTCGCAGGCTTTTTGAAGACCCCTAACTATCTTGTTCAGGTCAAATCGTTCTGGCCTGCCGTCTTTTTTCTTCACCATAAGCTCAACTGTCTCAACGTATTCGTAGGACGTGAAGCGCTTTTCGCAGTCTCCGCATTCTCTGCGCCTCCTGACCGTGTTGTCAGATGAGTCTCTCGTTTCAAGAGTCTTCAGGTTCTCGGACCCGCAATAAGGACATTTCATCGTGGTCACGATCGTGTGCTTCACAGCTCTTAGTGTTTTTATAACTAAGGTAGACACTAAAGGTAGGGTCTCCTTATTTAAGGCCTTTCCACAATAACATAGAAATCGTTAATCGAACATGCAAAGGCAACACGCCTCAAATATACATGATCAGCGAAAAATAAGAGTGGCAAAGCAAGTGTATTCGCGGATAATAACCTCAATTCGAGCCTGCAAAGTGCAGGTTTAAGATTTTGGTATGAACATGCCGAACAATGCGTGGCTGAAGGACGACCTCTCCAATCTCATCCTAAGAAGGACACTTGCCGTCTGAATTGTTATGTATCTCCACACATTGTCATGACCGCGCGCTAGAAGATGAAACCGTTTTGTGCAAGTGAGAATTTGAGTCTGGGAAAGGCAAACGTGTAGAAAAGTTGTCGAAAAAAGGGGAGTCCGGCTCACTGTTTCTTTCTATGGATGACCTCTTTCTCCAGATCCAGTTCCTTTACTCTTGTTTCAATGAATTCTGCAACTTTGTCTTGGCTGTACTTTTTCTCCAGCTCCTGCTTTCTCAATTGTTCGCTGATTGTGCTCAATACTCTTTCCACGTCGAAAGGTTTCATTATGTAAGCGTCAGCACCTTTGTTTACAGCGTCCACAGCATTCTGCAATGTGGGATAGCCAGTAATGATTATTTTTCGCATTCTGGGCGTTGTGTCCCTGATCTTGGTCAAGAGGTTTATTCCTTCCATGTCAGGGAGTCGAATGTCTATTAGGGCCAAATTGTAATGCTTTTTTTCAGCCCTTTTTATCGCTTCTCTGGCAGTGCCTACTGCCTCAGTGTTGTACCCTTTGTCTTCAAGTATTGCCATTAGCACTTTCCTTATGTTTTCGTCATCGTCAACTATCAGAATTTTTGCGTCGCTATCCATGCTTATTCACCTCCACGCTCCATCATTCTACGGCTATTTCTCCTTTGTTGACTATCCGGCTTCTTGCAATCTCTACACATTCCAGGAAGTCTTTTTTTCTGTCTTCTTCAAATTTCAGGCCGAGTTTTTCGTGCAGGCGTCTTACGATGGCCTTTTCAAGGTAAATTGCTCCGGGTCCAAATATGCCTTCCAAGGCTTTTTTGAACTCTATCAAGTTGGAAGGGATGTTTTCTTCTTTTATCTGAAAAGAAGACTCGAGGTGGAAGAGGATGGCCTGTTTCGGCGAGTCACCAAGCAGACATAAGCCTTCGTCTACGGCGGAAAGGAGAATTCTGTCGAAGTTGTTTTGGGTCAATTGATCCCCTCATCTGCGACGTTGCCTAGGTCTTAAATGAAACTGGGTATGCGTTGATAAAACGTTTGTGAACTGCCAATATGTATTATCTAACTGTCTTAAAGTTAAGCACATTTCATGGGTTCTGTGGATAGAGTCTAGGATTTCTTCGCCTGTAAGTACGTCCGTTCGGCCGCTCTTACGTAATCTGCGAATTTGAAGTCGTCGCCCTGTCCCATTTTCAAAATCTTTCCCTTTGATCCCAACTCTTCGTACAACTTCTTCATTATCATGACTTCTAAGAACCGTGTTCCTGCGCCGAAAATTCTCTCGAGCCCATGATCGAAATCCTCAACTCGGCCGGGAATGTCGTCTCTTCTTATATCAAACTTCTTTTCGAGGTGGAAATAGATCGATTGCCTCGCTGAATCACCAAGTGAGGACAAGGCCGAGTCGACAGCTTCTAATAACAACTTGTTGAAAGCCTTCTCCGTCAAACCCAAGATTCCTCTGAGGGAAACCCAAATTGGTTAGCTATGACAGGAGTCGTATAAATAAATTCTCTATAACTTGTGGAAGTTAATCTACGAATCTGGTCGGCTGCGGAGCCAAGACCGTTCAAAAGTCAGCAGAATCCCACAAATTCATTTCAAAATATTCAAACCCGCCGTTTGAATGAAACCAAGTGACGACATTGTTGCAACTTCTCATGTCAATGGCACAGAAAAAAAGGAGAGTGATATTGTTTCAACGCTTCTTCATTGAGGCTACGAATTCATCTATGGGAATTGCGGCCATGCTCGTGATCTTAATCGTGCCCCTCGAGCCAAGCTCAATTGAAACTTTCCCTATGGTTGTGTTGTCAGGAGCTTCCACGATGTTTGCGAAGTCATATGGGCCGAGGACAGCGTATTGACTTACGACGCGGACTCCGAGGACTTCGAGTTCTTTGTTGACTTCTATGATTCTTTCCGGTTTTTCCCTGATAGTTTTCCATCCCTCATCAGTCAGATTGGAAAGCAGTAGGTAGTAGGGCATACAAACCACGGTGGTATTCTATGAGAGCAATTAGCATTTCAGCTTTTCTATCGAAACTAAGAAAGGGGAAAGATGTTATTCGACGTTGTAGGACATATCGATGCTCTTAGCACTCTGCGATTTCGTTCACGACTATTCTATGCCCCATTTCTTGGTTATCTTCACGAGCAGGAATATCACGAACGCCACGATGATGAAGGTTATCACTGCTACCAAGAAATCTCCTATTCCGAATATTTGCCCTCCGTAACCAGCGGGCGGGTTTCCTTGCGCATCGAATGTTGTTGAGGGCAACGCAATCTTGAAAGTCGCTAGATTTCCAAGTCCAGGTATTGCAAGACCTATTATTGGCATTATCAAATCTTTGACTAGTGCCTGCACTACAGCCCCTAGGTAAACGCCGACAATGAAAGCAACAGCAAGCCCCATAACCTTGTATTTCGAGATGAAATCAACGAATTCCTTCCAAAGTCCCTTTGGTGGCGCAGGCACCGTCGGTGCAGGCTTTGGTTCCAGCAGTGCTCGAATCTTCTTAAGCTCCTCCAGCATGTCGTCATCTTTAGCCAAAGAACCACCTTGAACAGCCTTTCTCTTTCCATAGGCTTATAATACTTTGGTCTCAGCGCACGGGTTAAATGCGCCTTCGGGGATGTTCCACGAGGAAGATGATTCCTTAGCGCGCACGTCAAAAGATGGGCCGGGAGAGATTTGAACTCTCGACCTTTCGGTTATCAGCCGAACGCTCCAGCCAAGCTGAGCTACCGGCCCTAAACAAGGTGAACTAGTATAAAAGGCCAGACTGTTTTTAAGGGTTTTCGAATACTCTCAAGCCCTGAAGACGTCGTCACACTGCCTTCGCATTCCCGTACAATCTCCTTACCCATTTTTTGTGGAAATCGGAATTCTCTAAGCGCGTAAGATAGAGTGTGTTGTCGGCCATAGCCGATGCGAAGAACCATGGTGTGTTGTAGACAGGCGTGTGATTTGAGTGGTCAAACAAATTGTGATGCTACATGAATCCATGCATAGATTACATTTGTCAGTCAGCAATTGTGTTACGATATTTGGTGAGAACCATTTTAGCGTGCTTCTCCGCCTGGTGCTCCCACATAGGTTTCTTTTCTGTCATTTGTTGCAGATGCGTCCCTTCATGTGCTGTTACCTTGACCAATGCTTCCTTCCAATTGTTCAACATCATTGCGTATCTCTGGCAGCGTTTGTGGTTTGGATAGACGGAGAGATATGGAAAGTGTTTCTTGCTGCCTATTCGAACTACAATCAGAAATCGTTGGCCGTTGCACCCGCATGTGCAATTCTCTGCGCTTGTAAAGATTCGTCCGTAGAATGCGTGTTTGCTCCTTCCCACGTGAACCTCTAGTTCGTCGGAATGTGGTATGTTTCTCAGAGCGAATTTGACGAGATTCTCGACTTTGTCATTGGGATATCGTGAACTATTTTTGATAATCACGTGAATTCCCTCCTGGTTGTTGCCATCCAAAGTTCAGTTCTCTGCCGAACCTGGAGTATTCGCGTTAATCTTGACTTATTTTGTTAAAGCGTTTATGACCCTGCAATCTGTACTGGAAATCAATGATGCTAAGCCGGGTCACGTCGCTCGTGGTTCTTATGGGATCTATACCGTTGACGGCCTCAGGCTTCGCCACTATAGCTTTTGCACCACGGATAAGGCTACGCATAATCACTTTTCGTTTCTTGCCCGCACCACCAGCGACGAAAAATCACTGACAGTTTTCAAGAGTTTTCGGAACTCTTTTAATTAGACACAAGCTACTGTTAATGGGCCCGTAGCCCAGTCTGGATTAAGGCACCGGCCTTCGGAGCCGGAGATCTGAAAAGACCGGACACCCGGGGTTCAAATCCCTGCGGGCCCGCCATTCAGCTAGTATTCGCTGCGATTAGTTGAACTTGTCATAATTACTCTAGCACGTGCGCAGAAAGCTTAAATTAGCCTCGCCTCAAAACCATCTGAGGGCTTGAAATGAATAGTCTTTATCTTCTGTTAGGGATTTTTGGCCTTGCAATAGGACTCCTGGCGTATTATGCAAGCGTCCATGATAAGGTCAACGCGCTGGGAAGATTCACAAAACCAGCTGTTGCGCTGGTGGTACTGTGCGGGATCGTCCTAGTCGGACTTGCCTTCACCTGAATGGTCAACGCCAGTCCAAGCTCCTGCGCGAAAAAAAGCATAATCTTGCTGATGCTGGACACATTTAGGAATTGCTTCGGACTACTCAGCTCGTTTTGTCAGCGAGAGAAAGGGAACTATGGTGCTAGTGTCCCGAACGCCGTCAATCTTCCTGATCTTCTGAACCGCGGTTTGGGCCAATTCCTGGATTGAAGTGAAAATTGCAGTTCCATGAACACTAAGCTCAAGAACAACGAGCAAATCATACTGACCACTGACCAAATGAACATCCTTCACCGGGTCAAGGGCAAGTATTCTTTTCATAGTTTCGAGATCCTCCGTTGTTTCGGTGTCTACGAAAACGAAAATCCTATGCACGTCCTTCATTTCATGGATGCTCATCACACACTACCCCCGGATTGACGAAATTGAGGAACTTGACCTAATAAAGTTTTTGTGCAGTAATACGACCGCCCAAGCTTGTTGCAGCAAGGAGCAAAACACGCCTTTCGCCAGTCTATTTCGCGCGCGTTATTGGTGTGAAAAAAACCGCCAGATTTTGCTGTGCGCGCGCTTGGAAGGTGAGTAGAAATTGGCACAGACAATTTGATTTAGCAACACTCTGGCGCGTGTGATTTCAGGTTTTAGACTCATCCTATTTCCTTCACGATATGCAGTTCGTCCTGTCAAACTTTTGGCGGTTGGACGGATTGAAGCATGCCTATGGGTAATGTTGTCCGTAGTACTTCGCCATTATTGATAGGTCTGTAAGGGTGACTGCGCCGTTGTCGTTTATGTCTGCGTTGGGGTTCCACTTTGCATCGCCTGGCTTGGTGCCGTAAGCCTTTGCCAATATGGATAGATCTGAGAGACCAACCTTGAAGTCGCCGTTAAAGTCGCCTGGGATGGTCAAGGCCACCCAGCCGTCCGAATGATTATTGTCTGTTGTTTTTGTTTCGTTTGGAACCGTTTCTGCTGTGGCACTTATACTGTAGTTGCCTTTTGAAACACTCGTAGTGTTCCATGAGAATGTGAGGGCCGCCGTAGTACCACTTTCCATGGGTACAGCCGTTGATGCGATTTGTGATGTGTTACCATATATGGTCACAGTGAACGTCTCGGGGTATGCGCCTTTGTTGGCGCAGTAGACGGTGACTTTGCCACTGTAGCCTTGCCCTATCGCCGTCTTGGACGACACGACGCTGATGATTGCGACATTATGGCCTGTTGGTGGAGTCCAAGGGTTCATGAGTGGATAATTGTCTTGGTTGTTGCTTCCGATGGTATATGGTGTGTCTCCCATGCCGTCTCCTCCCGGATGATCTTGGTTTGGACCGCATTTTTGGTCCGTGCCACTGTAGTCATTCCAATAGTTACCGCCTGAAGGATATCCTTCATCCCAAATGTCAGCGGATGATTCGATATAGGCTTGGCTCGGGTTATTTATGAAGTTGTTATGAAAGATCTTATCGTTTGTGGAATAGTAGGAGGTAACCCCCCACCAGTTGTTGGATATGTTGTTTTCGAAGATGGTGTTGTTCGAAGAGCCCCAGAGATAAACTCCGTCACCCGAGTTTGCTATTATGTTGTTCTTAGAGATAGTATTGTTTGAAGAAGTTAGGATGTAGATGCCTTCATACGAGTTTCCCATTATGTTGTTTCCATATATTTTGTTGTTGGAGGAATCGCTGACACGTATTCCATGAGTGCTGTCCGTGGTGTCTGTTCCCGAAATGGTAATTTGGCTTGAAGAATTGAGGTAGAGTGCATCATCGAAGGTCTTGATCACCATGTTTTGGATTGTCACGTTCGTTCTGCTCGACAGGTCTATCCCTATTTCAACTCCAGTTCCTTGAAGAGTGTGACCTGCACCGTCGATTACGATGTTGTCCTTTTGCACTATGATATTGCCATCTATATTATCGGTGAAAGTGTACACGCTAACATTCCGCTGGATTGGTGACGTAGAAGGGTCGATGCTTCCGTCGGACCTGATGTAAATATCTCCAGATGCAGCGGCTGACTGAACATTCAAAGCACATATCATCAGATTCGTGAGCAGGAATATAAGAAGCAGTTGAGGAGCATTCTTCTTAAGCGTCTTCCTTCCTCCCAGACATAGATACTCTTCGGGGCAAATATCGTTTATGGAATAATGTTCTACGGAATAGCTTTCAAAGAAAAAAGGGGGAGTTGTTGGTTTAGGATTTCATTCTGTTACTTGTGGTATGCAACGGCTGCCTTCATTGCGTTGTCGAGGGTGAGCCATCCACTGCCGTAGTCATGGTCGGTCCACTTGAAAGTCCACAGGCTTGTGTCATATACGAGGGCGCCGTCTGAAGCCATCGGAATGCGGGATGCCGCTTTCTTTAGAACGTATTCCATGTCAGCTTGGTTGAACTGTGGATAATCGTGTGCGATGATGGCCGCTATTCCCGCAACGTGTGGAGTAGCCATGCTTGTGCCCCAAAGACCGTAATAGGCCGCTAAGTGTGTAATAACCCACGCTGCACCATTCCAGGCTACTTCTAGCTTGTACGGTCCGACGACGTATGCGCCTGGTGCACACACGTCTAAGTCTTTCCAGGTTTGTCCTAGGGCTTTGTTCGGTAGTCCGCTGAAGTCTTCGAGGAATGTCTGCCAGTTATTTCCTAAAGCATCTCTAGTGTTAAGCTTCTCTGGGACGTCACTGAGGTACCATCTGTACGGGCTTGGTGGGTTCGATGGTGAATAGCCAATCATCTGCATCGTCCATCCGCCTGCTGCACATGAGATCACTTCTGGATATGCTCCTGGCCAGTCCATGCCAGCACTTCCAGCGTTGCCTGCGGCGAACGTGAAGATCACTCCCTTGCCTATCGCGGTATCTATGGACGTACGCAAAGCAGGATCTTCCCCGCCTCCTCCCCAGCTGTTGGTGCATATTATCTTCCAATCAGGATGGGCTTCGGCAAGGCTGGTTACGTAGTCTATGGCTGAGCACAGCATCCAGTCGTCGCCTCCTCTGAACAGCACTTTTCCAGCATGGTTGATTGTACCCCAGTAGTCGTTGTAGTAGTATGGATCAGGACAGTCTACCAGCCACGTGTCAAGTCCCAGCAGCGGGATTATGTGTACTTTGGGAGCGACTCCTTGCACTATGTGCGGGGCAACGCCAATGGTCGAGCGTTGATATCCGACTATTTCGCACGTTACATGTGTGCCGTGGCCTGAGCCAACATCGCTTGTGATGATGCCTCTGGCTGGGTCCTGTATGAAGTCGAAGTCTGTGCCATTCCATACAATGTTGTAGCTCCAGCCTCTGCCCAATGCTGTTTCGATTATAGCTCCTGGGGCAACGAAATCGGCCCAGTTAAAAACGAGTCCTGTGTCTATGACTGCTACGTATACGTCTTGACCGCCATTGTTGGGGTATTCGGCGTTGATGATGTCTACGTCCCATGGCAGGTATGTGCCCACTGGATCACCAAGCGTAAAATCAGCAGACTCTACAAATTGCTCGCGGACGGGGTTCACGTTGAATACGTGGGTTGGTGTATTCATTGGCGTAATCGAGGATCTTATTATTGGAGCAAATGTCAGCCCAAACATTGACAGCATTACTAGCGAAATCAGTAATTCCTTTTTCATTTTTCTCCAATCTCCTTATTGGCGTTTATACTTGCGTGTGTTCAGGATTTTAAACTTGTGGAACCCTCTTCTATATGCGATAGATATCTCAAAATGTAATGTTATTGCCGAGTGAGACATTTCGGACGAGGTCGTACTGGCGAAGCATCTAAATAATGGATTTGTCAAGTTGAAGCGGGGCATGGTAGTTCTGTTGAAGCTCCTACTTGACGAAATGTATGCCGGCCTTAAAGAGTACTTCGAGACCTTGGGATGGGAGGTGCTTACTGCTCAAGAGGCTGGCCTCAAGAGTGCAAGAGACAGGGAAATCGTTGAATATGCCAAGAGTCATTATCTGCTGCTGGTCACGCAGGATCAGAAACCTGCAGACCTAGCTGAATTAATCGGGGTCAAATGTGTGCTGATATCCGGCGCGATGATCGCGAGAATAGCTGATGAAAAGATAAGAGAGAAATATCTTAACGTGCAATAAAGCCAGTGAGGGTTTGCATGTCCGTAATTGAGGTTACTGTGATTAGTCAGAAGGGCAAATGTGTTTTCGGGCACAAAGTTGGAGATAAAATTGTGTTTGACGGAAGATCCGTAAAGGGCGAAATTTGTTACAGTGCTCTCACAGTTCTGCTTCCCAAGGTTTTTGCAATTAGGTACGGTGCAACCTTTCCATGGGCTCAAGACGAGAACGTTATCTTCAACGCCTGTCCAGATGGTGAAAACCCCGTCGTTTTCGAGATTCGAAGAATCCCGGAAAAAGCTGTTGCCAAACGATCTACTTTGCGTCATTGACAAGGGTTCTCTGCCCGAAGCCTGAGATTAGGCTTGAAACTCGCAGGCCGATTAGCCTGATCCTCCTCTCTGGGTCGAGGTAGGGTTTGAGGAGTTCTCTCGCAGCTTTTTTTGCATCTGACGGTCGACTCGTGATGAAGGGCAGCGTCTTGCTGTGCGTGTGGGTTTCGAAATTCTTGTAGCGAACCTTGATTGTTATGGTTTTGAATTGAAGATGTTGTTTCATAGCGTCTTCGCACACTAGTTCGGCAAGCTTGTCCAGGGTTTGCAGAACAGCTTCGAAATCATCCTCGTCTTTTTCAAACGTCAACTCCCTGCTTATAGATCTAATCTGACCCTTTTCTTGAATCTCGCTTTTGTCAATTCCCTGTGCCATCAGATGAAGCTGTACGCCAAGCTCGCCAAATGCGTCGACCAGTAGAGTAGGGTCACAGAGCGCCAAATCACCCACGGTCTTCACATCCATGTTCTCTAGTTTCTGTCCAGTCTTGCGCCCGACCCAAAGAAGCTTCCGAACGGGTAAAGGTGCAAGGAATTCTTCAACATCCTCCTGCTTGACAACGGTCACACCATTAGGTTTTTGGAAGTCGCTGGCTATTTTGGCGATTAGCTTGTTTGGGCCTATTCCGACTGAGCAGGTAAGCCCTTGCCGGGCGTAGATTTCATCTTTTATCTGGCGGGCTAGGGCTTCAGCTGCAGCGTAGTCGTTCACTTTAGACGTCACGTCCAAAAAAGCCTCATCGATACCCCACTGTTCAAACTTGTCAGAGTATCTTCGCAGTATGCCCATGATTTCATTCGACACTTTCACGTAAAGCCCGTAATTTACAGGCAGGTAGACTGCTTGTGGACACAGCTTCCAAGCCTTCGAGATGGGCATGCCCGACTTGATGCCGAACTTTCTGGCCTGATAATTAGACGTGCTGACAACGCCTCTTCCTGTTCCGCCCTTTGGGTCAGCCCCAACAATGACGGGCTTGTCCTTGAACTCAGGGTGTTGTCTCTCCTCCACAGCAGTGAAGAAGTGATCCATATCAAAATGAAATATAATCCGCCTTTTCTCGCTCATGAGACTTCTTTTCCCATTCAGAGTGCTCCAGGCTTAAGAGCTACGCTGTCAATTTGAACCTATCTGGCCCAGCGGCGCATTTTCGTGCTCTCAATCAGATAGCAAGTATTGGAACTCAAGATTCTGCCTTCATAATCCTTAATGCCTTCAATGGAAAAACATTAGGCAATTTGCCTGAGGAATTGCAATGAATGAGAACAACATCACTAAGGAAGCAGCCGCGCAAATAGCACTTGAATTTCTAAAGAAGAGGAAATGCACTGAAAGAGTTGAGGTTTCGACGGTTGAACTGAGCAAAGAGAGTTGGGTTATCCGCGGGACTTGCCCTATAGATATGGAAGGGCATCCATGGGCTGAGAAGTTCGAGGTTACTCTTGACACTAAGGGAAGAATCAAGTCCACCGAATTCGGACTATTATAAAAGTTGACTCGGAGCGCGCGCAGGCGAGTTAAATAATTGTTCTTGCTGTTGTGGAGATGCTTTTGATGGCCTGTTTTTCTTTGTTTCTTGATGGCTTCAGGTGGGGTTTCTCTTGGTTATGTGCGCCATGTTAGGAACACGTGTCTTGCAGACTGATCGCAGTCCTTTCAGTTTCATGGCTTGCGCTGCCTCTCTCTCCTATCCGTCTAGTTGTTCTCACGCAAAGTGGGCTATGCTGTACTGGAGTTCTGGCTTGCCCATGAGGGCGGCGACTACGGTGACGGCGTAGACCACGCAGAACACAAGGCATGCGTGTATGCAAGCGTTGCGAAGACCCTGCCACGTGAGCCTGCTGTAGGCAAGCCTGGCTTTCACTCTCCCGTTTAGGCTTTCAGACTTCGCCCTCAGCATCTTGTAGATCACTCGAAGATGCTCAGGACCCTCTACGTCGATGCGGTCCTTCACAGAAAGCACATCGGAAGGGTTCACGCGTCCCTTCAACCGCCTCCAAGGAATGACGCTGTTAATCTTCCTCGAATTCAAGGCATCAAAAACTTGTTCAGACTCAAACTGGCTGTCTCCTGCGACGAGCTCAACTTCGATGTCTTCGCCCAGCAGCTTGTCCAATAGAGGCTCTACAAGTTTCTTTTCGTTGACGTTGGCTGGAGCCTCAACGTGGCCCAGCGGGAAGCCTTCGATGTCCACGAGGAACAGCGATTGGTAGCCTAGGATGAAACCTTTCTTGCCTCTTCCAAGTCTAGCGTCTGGGTCTCCGAGCCCTCTGCTCGTGTCATGCGGGTCTCGACTGCTCCACGCTGGAAGATCAGTGCCGTCCACGCAGGCCGCCTGAACCAAGCCCGCGGCTGACAATGGCTGACTCTTCCTAAGCCTTAAGGCTTCATGGCGAAGCCATTTCTCTACGGCACTGAAGCCTTTGACGCCTATGCGCTTCTTCATCTGAGAGAAGTGGGCTTCAGTCGGCACTTTCTCGCCGTATCCACAGGCAGACCGCATGTCTCTGTATCTTCTGAGTCGCTTGACCAAGTCTTTGACGTAAGGTATTTGCTCCAGCTGACGCAGCATCAGGGCCCGCAAGTCACATTCAGGATCATACCTTACTGGACGCCCTGCACCCTCAACGTGCAGGCCTTTCCAGAGGATGGAGTGAAGAGGTCTTAAATCCAAGCTTCCGAATAAAAGCATGGGAGAACCTGATCTCTTCATTCTTCACCAAGATGACGAGGTCAGGGTCTCCCTAATTATTTAATCCGCCTGCGCGCAAAAGAGTCAATCTGCCTTCAGGACATAGCTGAAGAACTGGGAAACAACATAAACAGGAACAGTTCAGACAGGGCAAGTATGAGCCGTTGCCTTAACAGACTGTACCGTGAAGGAGTTGTGGATTATGATTATTTGAACCTCTTTCCGAATATAGTCAGAGAGAACGGCACATATATTCCTAACAAACATGCGGGCAAATACTGGAAACTGAAAACATAAGCAAAGAAGCCACTCCTTTTAGAGTAAACTATGCCATTCTTGAACCAAGAAGCCGAAAAACTTCAAGATTGAACGAATGGATTTACCTAGCCCAATTCCACATTTATTTCCACAACGCTTGTCAGGTTGTGTAGGCTTGGTCTCCTTTCTTGTTGTCTGTGCTTTTTGTTGGTACGGGTGGTGCTGGAGCGAAGAAAGTCTTGTCCTTTGTTTGTACCTCAAGTCTCTGGGCTAGATCAAACCTGTATATGGGAGTCCCGTCAGGATTTTTCCTATCAACCGCGACTCCGACGCGAGCCATGTCCACATGCACTTTTACTAAAGTTTCATCCTCCAGACGGAATACAACTACGTTACTTCCGACAACTTTTGCGGAGATTTGTTTGTACTTTATCTGTTCTTGTGACATAGTATCACAAACTTCATTAACAATCCTATTTTTATGTCCTAAAAGCTTTTCTCGTAGCGCTTGCCAATAGGCAAAGAACCCACTCCTTTTAGAGTAAAGTATGCCACTCTTGAACATGAAACAGAAAAAAAGAGGAATATTTTCAGTCTAGCGTCTTCCACATTTCTTGAACGTCAACTTTCGACGTACTAATCGAAACAAGCTTTTCAGCTTTAGCTAGAGTATCATGGCCTACACCTGTTAACTTGGCTACCGCATCTCTTGACTTACCTTTATGTGGTGCTGATTCGGCACCACTTTAAACAGGGGCCGCGGTGGAACAGGAGGTTTCGCATTTGCGAAGGCCGAAAAACTCTAGTGACTAGCACACTTGAGCAGGTCTATATCGAGTAGCCAATCTCGCAAGTTTTCTTTTTCGTCTTTTTCTAGTGCATTCAGACTTGTAGCTTTGGAACGCACTGTTTTCTTTTTCATAACCATTCATGCCATTAAAACCTTTCCGCAACGATACATCAGCGACCTATAAAAACATATCTTAAGCTTTACGACAATATGCTCTAGTATGCTTAAGTTATGTTTTACTTTTTCACTCAGAAAGCGTGGTGTGCTCAAACTTGCCTATCTTCAACATGGAAGAGAAAAAAGGGACTGAAAAAAGCAAAAATCAATCGTTAAGTTCCATGGGTGGGTACTGTTAAGTTACCCACGCGCACGCAAATTTGGAGAAGAAAGCTCTAAATATCTGGGTAGACGCAGGCGTAATGGCAGGTGTCTCTGATGAAGTTCCAAGCTTTTGTTTTAATGAATGTGGATCTAGGATGCGAAATTGATGTCTTGAAGGCTCTGATGAAGATTAAAGGTTTTGACGAAGCCTTCTACGTTTATGGAGACTACGACATAATAGCAAAGGTGACTGCGAAGAATATTGATGAACTTAACCAGATAGTGTCGGATGTCAGAAAACTCAGAAATGTCCGTTCAACAGCGACGATGATTACACGCGAATTATGAAGCACCGTCTTGACTATTTGATTTTCATTTCAGATTCAGAGCTTCCGATTCAGAAATAGATCACACGCCTTCGAGTATGCACTCGCGAAACTCGTGGAAAACGAAAAGAAAACTCCAGAAAGACATGATCAGCTCCTTTAAGTTAACTTCACTTTAACCTTAAACTCTCTCCATTTCTCAGAAACGTTGTATTGACAAACTGTTTTTAACCCTCAAGACTTGCGTTATCCATTGTGGCGTGAGGGTAACCACGATGACGCTTTCACTATTGACGGGGTTAAGAGTATGCCCAAACAGAAGATACGCGACATAACTGAGTGTTCAGTCTGCCCTAAGAGTGGGACTCAATACTGCTGGACTGAGTGTTCGCATAACATCTGGAATCCTAGGCCTCTTAACGAGAAAAGCTGAAATTGCTTTACTAGCGAACTTTTTCTTATTTCAGAACCATTTGTGTGACGATAGAGTCAGCGAAAGATATTTGTGTTTAATCAACCAAACAGTGAAGTTCTGAGCGTGTATTTCTTGGTGCAGAGGAAGGACATCCTGCGAGAACCGGTAAAACATGTGAAGATTAATGGAACGCTCACTGTTGACCAGCTTATCAGACAGTTCAAGAATTCAGGATCTTTCGAGGCAGGGAGACTTGCGGCGGCCTGCGACATCTATGAGCGGATGCTGCGCGACAAGAAGTGCACCGTGTTCTTGGGTTTGGCGGGGGCTGTCGTCCCTGCCGGCATGCGAACATTGATTGCGGACATGATCCGTGAAAGCCTCATCGACGTTGTAGTGACGACTGGAGCGAACATGGTTCATGACACGATAGAAGCTTTGGGCGGGCATCATTACAAAGGCTACTCGAACGCTGATGACAACATGCTTTACAAGAATCACACTTACCGTATCTACGACGTTTTCGTTCCTGAGGAGGATTTCATAAAGCTGGACCGCAGACTCGTGGATATGTACGACGAGATAGCTGCGGAATACACGGGGAGAACCTTATCCTCAAGGGACTTTGCATGGGAGCTGGGCAGAAGGCTCAGCGATCCAAACTCGATTCTGCGGGCAGCGTACGAAGCCAAGACACCTGTCTTCATTCCTGCGGTGCGGGATTCAGAATTTGGTTACATCTACAATCTCCACGCAACTCGAAAACACTTCAGGAATACACTGGTGGTAGATGCCTTCAAGGATGTGCCAGAAATAATCAGCGTATTCAAGAAATCTCCGAGAAACGGCATGGTAATAATCGGGGGTGGGGTGCCGAGAAACACGATACAATCCGCTGCTCTCGCGACGAAGTCAGGCATCGACTATGCCGTGGTGATAACGATGGACCGACCAGAAACCGGCGGATTGTCGGGGTCAACGTTGGAGGAAACGGTGAGTTGGGGTAAACTGAAGGGTCAGTCAGACAAGACTATGGTGATCGGCGAGGCGATGATGGTTTTCCCGATGATGGTGGCTTCAGTCATTGAACGGCTAGGCAAGAGTTTCAAGCGTGCGTCGAGGTTGTAGAAAGAAGTGCTGAAGGCGAGGGGAGTGAAATGAAGAAGACTGAAAACACGCAAAGGTTTTGCGGTAACTGTACAAGTCACAACGCCTACGAGTACCCGGACAGGGTGTTCTGCACGAGGCGCTTTCTGAAAAACAGAAACCCAATAGTACAAACGCTGTGGTGCTGCCAAGAGTATTACCCAGCAGCTCAAGAGTGCAATTGCATCAGCGATGCAAGCCAGAAAAAGAAGTAGAAAACCCTCGTCGAGCCTGACAGTAAGGTTATTATGAAGAACGTCCCAGTCTTCAGTCTGAAGAATGCTCAGTCTTCAACCATCAGGGAGCCCGGTGGTGCAGTGGTCAAACATGGCGGCCTCTGGAGCCGCTGACGAGAGTTCGAATCTCTCCCGGGCTACCAAAGCTTGTCAGCAGGTGTACAATCTGTTTTCAGTTCCAAAATGCCATGAAACTGCGGACGTTGAGCTGTTGTCCGTGGAGATTCAGCTTGAGTCCTCACCACTTTTCATGTTTGGGGAACAGATTCAGTGAACTTCTCCTGAAAAACGACTCGTGGCCAACTTGCTTCTCGAATCTGTTTCGCGCTAGTTCTCCATACCGCGATTCTGGTCTTGATTCGGACATGGGTGAGGAAAGATATAAGCAGACCCACATAGAGTGTTCTTTGGAAAGATGATGCTTTGCATGGAGAATAACGACAGTCTCGGGATCTTCCGACCTATAGTTGCCCCTTGGTACGAGTCTCTCAGGGATCCTTCAGAAGCGCAGAGAACGCTTCTTCCAGAGCTGCTGAAAGGATACAGCAGAACGCACTACGGAGCTAGCTATCACGCATCTGAGATCAAGGAAATCGAGGATTTCAAGAAGCGCTTTCCGATCGTTGACTACAAAGGGCTTCAACCTCATCTGAAAAAGGTCGAGAACGGGGATTTCGAGGCGCTTCTTCCTGAGCCGTTGGCATGCTGGGTTATGACGAGAGGGTCCACTGGTCCTGCCAAGGTGCTTCCCGCCACGCGAACGCATCTTGAACAGATCTTTACGTGCGGAGCTCGAGCGCTCATAAACCACGTGTTAAGGACCAAAGACTCTGAGCTTTTGACGGGAAGGATTTTCAACCTTAATTTTCCATCCAATGTCCACACCATAACCGTAGAAGGGAAAACGATGAGTTACGGGTACAGTTCAGGCACGTACGCCAGGCTCAACCCAGCGCTCGAATCCGTCAGTCTACTTCCTCGGCAGGAGGAAATCGATACGCTGGGCTCGGGAATTGCGAGGAATGATTGGGAAAAGAGGTTTGAGCTTGCATATCAACAAAGCCTAGGCATGAACGTGACTGCAGCGATGGGAGTGACGCCCGTTATCATGTCCTTCGCGAGGTATGTTAATCGGAAACACGGGAAGAGACCGAAGGATATCTGGAATCTGCGTGCTTTATTCTGCACGAGCGTGAGGAAGATCCAGTTCAAGTATGGTCTGGCACTGAGGAAGTATTTTGGCGAGATTCCGGTGGTTGAGATTTACAGCGCGACTGAAGGTGTGTTTGCTCAGCAGATTGATGACTTGCCGTACGTGACGCCGAACTATGACGCGTACCTTTTGGAAGTTGAAACGGGCAAGGGTGCGAAAATGCTGCATGAGCTCCGGCGGGGAGAATGGGGCCGTCTGATAGTGTCTTCCTGCATGCTTCCGAGGTACCGAATGGGTGACCTGATAGAATCTGCGGGGAAAAACTACTTCCGCGTATTCGGCAGGGATAAAGTGACAACGCTTCTTGAGCATAGACTGTATCGGATGATCTTCGGAAGGTTGACCTAGGTTTTTGGATGTCTCCGACCTGCAATTATGACGCCGTAAACGCCGGCGATGATAATCAGCAGTCCGACTAACACGAAGAACAAAGCCCAGAGAACTTCCACCGGATAGCTTGTGGTTGCTCTCAAGTACAGGGCAGAGCCGATGAACAGCAGAATCAGTCCGCCAATCAGAGGGCCCATGAAGCCGTATTCGTGTTTCTCGTGCTTCTCGTTCTTCTCATGCTTCTCCCGCTTCTCGTGTTTTTCGGATTTCTCTTCTGTTTTTTCATTCCTTCTGTAAGATAGGGCAGTCGTCGAGGGAGTCGCAGCTGTGGCTGTTGCGGTTTTGAGCGGGGCTCCACATTTCGGGCAGAAGCTCATTTCCTCGTCGATTTTGCTGCCACACTTTGGACAGTAGGACATACGGTTCACCAACATTGGTATTTGAGAGCCGAGTATTTAAGATATGCCCATGTGATAGCTGAAAAACGTTAAATACGTTCATGGAACTTACTATTCAGACCAGAGGCAAGCAGGTTGAATCAAGATTCAGGACATGTGCGAAGGCATCACGAGGGCATGCTCAGCGCCGTTTCCGTGGGGTTCTTCCTAATACTGATAGGCGTGCTGTTCATAACCACACCCAACCTCTCTGACAGCGTTGTCAAATTCGCCACGAACTTCACGACAGAGCAAGTTGGAAACACCAACATTTACATTCCTATACCTCAAAACGTGGGAAACTATGGAGATGTTTACGTTGCCGTTAGACAGTTCAGCATAATCTGGGGACTTTTCCTGATCGCCCTGCTGGGGGCGAGGCTCGTGTTTGGTTCGCAAGTGCGCAGGTTGGCAGAAAACGTCGGGGACATAGTATTCTGGTTGGGCGCTGCCTACCTTGCTCAAACGTTTCTCGTCGCACCGACGCAAGCATCTACAATCGACGTGACGAAATGGTTTGAGTTTTGGGCGGCGATAATAATGCTGATCGGAGTGTCACTGATTGCTAGAGGGATCTTTCTGGCCGTCGCCAGACTGAGAAATAACTAAATCTTACGGCAAACCTGCAACTAAACAGGCATATTGCGGTGAGAGTCGTGCCCATTGAATATATGAACGCTCCAGATGTCAAGAGACTCGCTAACGAACTCGCGTGCAGCTTAGATTTTTTCCATGTCGTCCCACAGTTCGTGTTCTGCGTCAGGAGCAAGGGATCCACTTCTAAGTGGACTATCGCGCGCATCCATGGTTTTGGCAGGGTATGGCAGGAGACGCTTAACCTACCACCTTCTTATGTTATCGAAGTCATATCTGAGCGGTACGATAAACTGACTGAAGAGGACAAGGAAAAGACCATCATTCACGAGTTGTTACATATCCCGAAGGGTTTCACTGGGGGGTTTCGCCCGCATAAGGGATACATCGACCATGAAATAGTGGAGAACCTGCACAGAACATTTAAGAAACAAAAGGGCATCCACAAAACGGGTAGTCAATAAAAATTGATGATAAGTCCGATTGCAGGTTTCGAGTCGCCTTCGAGAGTCATCTAAGTGTCATGTGGCAGGAGAGAGCTGAATGAAGTACCGTATGAAAAGCCTTAAGCACAACGGGATATACGTCCCGCCTTACGAGTACCTACGGCTTTCGGTTAAGGTGCAAGGAATAACTTTGAAACTTAGCCCCAAGACGGAGCAGATGGCAATGGCTTGGGCGAGAAAGAAGCTCTCCGTCACGTCTCCTCCTGACAAGCTTTTCTACAGAAACTTCCTCCAAGATTTTCTGGAGGCGCTGAGCACAGAGAACCCCTCCCAAGGCATTCTCAAGGGCTTCACTGTCAGACATATTGGGAGTTTGGAGAACGACAACAACGAATGGATGGTTGACGGAAAACTGAAGGACGATCAAGAAGTCGATTTCTCAGCAGTAACTGAACACGTGCTGAGGGAGCAGAAGAAGAAGCTGAACCTGACGAAAGAAGAGAAGAAAAAGATCGCAGTCGAAAGAAAAATTCGAAGGGAAGCCCTGAGAGAGAAGTATGGGTACGCGACTGTTGATGACAGGAAGCTAGAAATCGCAAACTGGACCGTTGAACCCTCATGCATCTTCGCGGGCAGAGGGGATCACCCGAGAAGAGGAAAGTGGAAGCAAGGTCCAGCAGAGGAAGACATCATCCTGAATCTTTCCGACTCCAGTTCAAGTCCCGAAGGAAAATGGAAGGACGTTGTCTGGGAACCGGAGAAGATGTACATCGCCAAGTGGGAGGACAAGCTTTCTAGGAAGATCAAGTACGTCTGGTTTTCGGACTCGGCTTTTCTGAAACAGAAGATGGAGAAAGAGAAGTTCAAGAAGGCCGAGAAGCTGAACAAGGAAATTCCCAAGGTTGAAGAGCATATTCTGAAGAACCTTTCCTCCGAAGACTTGGAGAGAAGGAAAATCGCTACCGTGTGCTGGCTGATTCTCAGGGTGAACATCAGGGTAGGCGACGAAAAAGATCCCGGCGAGGCAGACACGGTGGGAGCTATAACGTTGAGACCTGAACACATCAAGGTAGACGGAAACCTTGTGAAGTTTGACTTTTTGGGAAAGGACTGCGTGAAATGGGAGAAGCAGGTGGAAGCCCCGCTGACAGCCGTAAAGAATATTCAGGAGTTCTCCAGGCTAGACAGCGAATACCTGTTCAAGGGGATAAACTCACGGAAAGTCTCCAAGTTTCTTTCGCAGAAGATGGAAGGCTTGACCGCTAAGGTATTCAGGACATGGAAGTGCACGCAAACAGTTCGCAGAAGCCTGGAAGACTGCAGAGTGAAGAGAGAGGACCCTGACTACGTCAAGCAGTACTGTGCCAAGACGGCAAACCTCGAAGCTGCCAAAATCGCCAACCACAAGCGCAAGATCCCGCCGACCTTTGACGAGAGGCTGAAGAAGAAAGAGAACAGAGTCAAGGAGCTTGAGCTAAAGCTGAAGGAAAAGAAGAAGGAAGGCAAGAAGACTGAGGCTCTTGCCAGAAGCTTGGAGAAATCCAAGATTGACTTGAAACTTGCGGACGATACACGGGAATACAACCTTGGAACCTCCCTCAAATCCTACATCGACCCCATGGTCTACATGAAGTGGGCAGATAGGATCGACTTTTCGTTAGACAAGTTGTACCCGAAAACTCTGAGGAAAAAGTTCAGTTGGGCTCTTGGCGCAGTAGAAAAGTGATTCCAAGAGCTGACTTGCACCTCGAATGACTAGAGTGATTAACACTGCCTAATCCAGATTGCAGATAAGCAATCCTGAAAAGCAGTTTTCGCCATCTAGTTTGGTTGATTTGTATGTCCAAGCCCGGTGAATCCGAATATCCACGAGTAGTCAACGTTTACAGGCAACGATATGACAGGACGGCGCAACCAGAGTACTTGCAGGGGCTAAGGCGGTATGCTGAGGATGTTCTGAAAGATCCTTTCGAAGGCCTAGGCTGGAGGGAACTCTTGAACTGGGAGCATCGTCATTTCAAATACACCAGAGGGAAACTGCCGAACCCAAGAGCTGAATTGCCCATAGACATCATCAGACAAGCAGAGGGAAGATGTGGAGAGTTCGCGCTACTGTACAACGGACTGCTACTGGCAAACGTCTACGAGTGTCGAATAGTCATAGATTGCTCAATTCTTAGAGACAAGCCGAAGGCAACAGCAGGGGATCACGTTTGGAACGAAGTGCTCGTGGATGACGAGTGGGTACACGTTGATCCTACAGAGCAGAGGATTAACCAGCCGTTGATGTATACGCAAGAATGGAACAAAGACGTCAACCTAGTTTTTGCGATCACGAGGAAGGAAATTCTGAAAGTTACAGAAACCTACAAATCCCGAACATAGAATCCGTTTCTTCAAGCGAATCAGTCCGACACAGCGGCGACTGCAACCGGCTGCAGTTTGGTGGACGGGCCGGGATTTGAACCCGGGACCTCCACGATGCCAACGTGGCGATCATGCCAAGCTGATCTACCCGCCCAAACATTTTCTCTCTGAAGAGAACATGGATTAAGAGATTTAGAGCTTACGGTTTCAGTTTGCACTTGAACATAGTCTAGCATACTGGAAAGAGCTCGTTCCATGATTCGTGAAAGGTTTAGACTGTGACTCTTGGCTTTTTGGACTGGGTTTTGTCGATGTACAGGCTTATTGTGGCTTTGGTTTCGGTTTTGTGGTGGTTCTTTCCACGTAGAAACAGCACGTTTTTCCAAATGGATCTTTTGTGGTGTTCAATCATGGCTCGTATCGTCCTTTTTTACATCTTCCTCCAGAGGGAAATTGAATCGAATACGCGCGCGGCGCCGTCACTCCTACGACTGTTCTTCATAAGCTCCGAAACAAGCCTAAGCTCAACTTCCTTCAATGCTTTGCTCCCACTTTAAAGTGCAAACAAACATTTCAATCGTTCATGCTAAAAAGTTTTGGTACTCATTGATATATTCGAAAGATGAACGCGAGTGTTTATTGAAGGTAATTACTACGGCTAAACAAGCTTCTTATAGCCGGAAGCTTTGGGTTGGGTATGGAAACCGGAATTGTGTATTTGTTGATTGGACGGAATATGAGGCTGCAAGCAAAAAAGTGGAAACGAGATAGAGGCAAGGCTACATATGGATTGATATCGGCTTTGCCTCACGAGGTTCGGAGAATTGTGTGCGGCATGGTCTGGGATATCCATTTGCTTAGGACATCCATACTTGTAACCAAGACGCCTTTGACTACACTCAAGTGTCTTTCTCACAAGTACATTGGTTATAGCTACGCTGTGCATGTATCCATCGCCAATACGGAAGGAAGGATAACCAGCGCACTCAAAGGCATCAATGAGGATATGTCCCGGGCTTGGAAATTGTTCGTTGACTACTGCTAGCGCCGTCTTTAGCCCTTCCATAAGAATGGCATTTTTGCCAGCGGACGCGCTAAGCGCACGCTCTTCAGTAGAAAAACAATTAGATTTTGAGCCTTCTTTCCTCAGTGCTCAAGTCGTGTTTTTAAGGCTCAAAAACCCAGGCATCGTTGTCTTGCCGGAAAGCTTCAACGATGACCTCCCCCTACCTTTCTGTTTTTGTGGTAGTTATGATGTTGTGTTATGAAGTCGGTAGTCATAGCGGTTTTCAGTTCATATGCTCGTGCTTGACTTCTCATTGTCTCTGAGCTACTTTTTGGTCAGCGTTTTAGCGCGCATGCTTGTTCCGAAATTGGCCTAAAATGGTTTTTATTCGCCCTTCATGATGTAGGGACGGCTTTGGGCTCCGTATCTGTTCTTGATTTCTCTGGGTATTATGTTCTCCTCGAACACAGGATGAACGGGCAAACCGGAATTAAAACCAATTTTGGGCCAATTTATGAAAATGCATGCGTGCCATCAAAACAACAGGACTTCGTGCTTGGAACTAACAATAAGAAATGGATACCAAGAGTTTTAAGTTTCAACCATTTCTACTCTCGCATGCAAAGAGGTGGAGGGCATTGGGAGAATTAGTTTTCGTTGGACTTGGCCTTCATGACGATCTGGGAATCAGCGTCAGAGGGTTGGATGAGGTCAGGAGCGCGGACGCTGTTTTCATGGAACTTTACACGAGTCTTTTGCCGGGTTTTTCGTTGCAAAGGTTTGAAAAGTCCTCTGGGAAAACCATTAATCTCGTGTCTAGAAAAGAGATAGAAGAGAAAGACGGGCAAGTTGTCCTGAAAGCCGCCGAGAATCATAAAGCAGTTCTGCTTGTTCCTGGTGACCCGCTGATTGCCACGACACATGTGTCACTGCGAATCGAGGCCCAAAAACAGGGAATAAAGACGCGCGTAGTTCACGGAGCAAGCGCGCTTTCGGCCGTCATCGGACTATCTGGACTACACAATTACAAGTTTGGAAAAAGTGTGACCATACCCTTCCCAGACGAGACACCTTCTGAAACTCCGTACTCGGTTATCTCGCAGAACAAGAAGCTTGAGCTTCACACGCTTTGCCTGCTTGATATTAAAGTTGAGGAGGGACGTTTCCTCAGCATTTACGACGCTTTGAAGGAACTCCTGAGAGTCGAGGAAAAACGGAGAAAATCCACAGTCACCAAGGGTTCTCTTGTCGTAGGCATTGCACGCGCTGGCAGTTACGACCCAGCAATAAGGGCAGGGTTCGTGAGTGACGTTCTCGCATATGATTTCGGAGAACCTCCGTACAGCATTATCTTTCCCGGAAAGCTTCACTTCATGGAGGCTGAAGCTTTGACCGTCTTCGGGGGAGCCCCCGAAGAGTTGAGAGAGGCTTCAAAATGAGCTTGAGCAAGCTCGCGCTAAAATACATCAGCTCCGCGGAGCACGTGTTAAACCAAATAAAAATTGCAGAGACTCAGACAACACTTGATTCTGCCCAAGTCCGTAGTGTTGTGGATTTCGCCAAAGCATACCTTGAAGACGCTAGATATTACAGGGAAAAGAAGAAATTCGAGGTGAGCCTTACTTCCATCGCTTACTGTGAGGGACTGCTTGACGCTCTTAGACTATTGGGAGTCGTGAAATTCAAGTGGCCGACGAGAGAGAGGAAAAGAGACCCAAAAGGAGAATAGTCCTTGCTTCAGGCGTTTTCGACTTGCTGCACCTTGGACACGTGCGCTTTCTTGAGGAAGCAAAGAGAGCTGGCGGCCCGAATGCTGAATTGATCGTAATTATCGCTAGGGACAGCACGGTTGAGGGGAGGAAAGGAGAAAGGCCTATTATGTCAGAGAATGAACGGTGTGCCCTAGTTTCTTCGTTGAAGGTTGTTGACGAAGCGATTTTGGGTTATGAGAAGTTTGACATCGGGAAAGTTGTTGAGAAAATATGTCCCGATGTTGTTGCTTTCGGGTACGACCAGCGGGAAATGGAAAGAACAGTGAGAGACTACGTGAAGCGACACGGTTTGAGGATCAGAGTTGTGCGAATTGGGAAGTTCAGTTCAGATGAGCTTGACAGCTCTTCCAAGATAAAACAGAGAATTATCGAAGACTACAGAAGATGAGACTCAGTGTCCAAGAACTCAAGAGAGTACATGCCAACATTCGCGCTCATAGCGGCGAACGTTGGCGTCTACGCTTTCACAGCTATCCTCAGCATGGACCCTGTGACCACAAGCGGCGATATCCTTTACACGTTTGGACAAGTCAATTCTCTTGTTATGGATGGTCAGGTCTGGAGACTTTTCACAGCCATGTTTGTGCATGCGAATGTTGAACATATTTTTGGCAACATGCTCTTCCTGTTGATCTTCGGGTTGAGGGCGGAAGACATGTTTGACATCAAGGAGTACTTGCTAGTCTATTTTCTGAGCGGATTGTTTGGAGGTCTCCTTACACTTCTATGGCCTGTCGACATGCTCTCGGTCGGTGCGTCGGGCGCCATCTTTGGTGTATTGGGGGCGACGCTAGTATACGCTAGACGCTCAATAGGACAATCGATAATTAGCGCCTTGATGTTTGCTTTCTTCCTATTGATCATCAGCGTAGGGGGTAATGTCAACATTCTGGCTCACATTGGCGGCTTGGCCACGGGACTTCTGGTGGGCTATTCAGTAGCGGCTTTCCGTCGACCCAAACCCAAGGTCAAACAGGAATATACATATCCAAGTTCATGGGGGAAAGCAGGGTACTGAATCCGTTATCTGAGAGTATTTTCTGCTTCCGGTAGAAGATGGTTTTTAGGGTAGAGTTAACACTTCGATTTTTGTTTTTTGCCCGTCCTTAAGCTTCAGATGTTTTCTCAGTGGGACGGGAGCGATGATCTCCAGGACGGAGACATCGTAGTGACTCCTCAGAGCCAATATCAGGGCTCCTTTCACTTCGTTCTCAATTATCACTGGGTAACACTTGACAGGACCGAAGGTGCGATCCTCATTCTTGAAGCCCTCAATTTCAACGCCGGGGTAGGCTTCTAACTCGTTTCTGGCCTTTATGTCGTAGTCGGTCACCAGCTTCAAGTTAAGCGTGCCCGGGTAAGGGTCAAAGCCCAGCTTCTCGATGAACTGTTTTCTGTAATTTTCTTTGGATATGTAGTAGGCTCCTTCCCCGAAACCGGTGAAAACTGTCCCCTCCAAGGTTATCGAAGGTGGATAGGCAGCTTCCATCAGAACACGCAGTGTTGAGTACAGCTTGTTCAGCTGCTTCGTGCCTGCGTTTGTAATTCTTAGGAGACAGCCTTCAGGCGTTATTGTCCTCTCAATCCAGCCTTTGCCTTCCAGTTCGATTAGGTAACGTGAAGCTGTCTGCTGAGAAGAATCCAGTTTTCCAGCCAAATACTCCGTAGAGATCCTTGCTGTTCTACGATGTGCTCCCATCTCCGCGAGTTTCAATAGTGTAAAAAGATGACGACAGGCATACTTCTCAGACATTCTGGACCCCAACAAATTCCGACTCTTAAGTGAATCACCACGTATTTAAGCGTCTAACATACACGCAGCGTGCAGAAACGGCAACATCCAATGCAGAATGCTTCCGACCGATAGACTCAGACCTACGATAAAGGCTCATTATGTAAGCAACGAAGTATCTGTAAAAGGCAGCAAGGAACTGAATAATCTTGGTGCTCTTAGCGGGTATCATTCTCAATGAAAGGCATTGGTTACAAGAGTTTCGACATCGAGTTCAGAGTGCGGTTGCTGACTTTGATATGATAGTTTCTCCGTCCACTGCTTGTCGTCGTGACGAAGAAATCTTTCTCTTCGTTGAGCTGGGCTCCGTACAACATGGCTAGTATCGTGCGGCAGATGTTAACCGTTGTCAGCCGCTCGTCCTTCATCTTCTTCTCGATTTCTTCTTGGAGCACACGGGGGTTAATCGTATAAACTGCCTCTGCGCCCTGGCCTTTGCTCATGTAATGCATTTCCATCTCTTTCATAAGGTGTTCTACTATGTCGTAGTAGGGCGACCTACGCTCCTTTATAAGGTGGATGTAGTTTATGAGAGGAACTGGAATTTCCGACATCTTCTCCTCCCCCCTGTATTGATCGTTGCTCAGCCCTTAAAAAGCTTGAGGAACACTTTTCCACTTTGTTTCGAGCATTCAGACAATTTGTCGGAAAAAGTCTCGGCGGACCGCATTGCCTCCAACAATTTGCACCGTTCAAGTCTTCGTTGACGGCTCAGACAGCCCAATGCTTCAAAGTGATCTTTTGAGCTCCATAGAAGCCATATCGTTTCTAGGCTCAAAAGTGGTCCAATGCGCCCATGTAGAATCTGCTGCTATAGGCTTCGTTGAATGGCGTTTCAGTCAACTCCTTCACCATGATTACGCCGTGTCCGGCTTCGAGAACTGAGAAGCCAAGCGACCTGTAGACCCGCCGCAAAGTGGGATCTAAGACGGCTCTTGCGTAGACTAGATTCTGTGCTTTGTCTTCGACTCGCCCGACAAGTTCATTCATTTCCTTCTCGTCGCAGGCAATGAGCTCCCTTATTCTGACGCGCTTCTTCTCTTTCTTGAATATGATGTAGCCCCTGCTGGTTGTGATGCATTCTCCTGCTGCTATTTCGAGAGTTTTGGCAAGCATCTTCATGTACGCTTCGTTTCTTACCACGAGGCCCGTCTTATCCTTCACGTATTCGCGGTAAATTTCAAGCATTCTATCAAAATCCAACTTAGTTCTCTCACGTCCAGAGGTCCTCCTCTCTCCCTTCTCCTTTACCTTGTATGCTCCTGGAAAAGATGTAACATCAGAATAGCCTAGCTCAAGGTACAAACTGTAAGCCACGATAGTAGGGCTCGTGGTAAGAAAGGAAAAACGATAATCTTTTTCGACAAGGTACTCATGCGCCCGGTCTAGGAGCGCCCTGCATACACCTCGTCTCGTGTAGCTTGGCAGAGTAGCAACACCATAAATTCCACCTGCCTTTTCCACCGCGCCGCCGACAGTCTTGGTAGCCAAGTCCATGACGCCAACATATCCGACAACTCTTGCCTCATCCAAGGCACAGAATCCTACGCAGCCGTCTCTTAACCTTGGGTCCTGTTTAATGGTTTTCTCAAATTCTGAGGGCTCAAACGGCCAGCCAAAAGCTTGTTCCATCAAAGGAAGCAAATCGCTTTTCTGGTGGAGTTCTCGATAAGTAACGATCCTCACTTCTGCTGACCTCTTCTTCAGGAGGGCTAGGAAGACAGTGACAAATAAGGATTTAGCGAGCAAGCCTTTCTGAAGAATAGCCGTGACCCATGTGGAGGTAACCGAAGGGCACAAGAACGCTAGTCATGTTTATACAAGCGCAATACTCTTAAATGGAAGCGCTCAAGCTCTGCGCCTTTTTGACGCAGTTTTTGTCAGTGTGGCAGTGACAAGTGTGAAGCCAAGTAGAAGCGCAGTTTAAGTGATCTCTGCGAAATTTGGCGTCCATTGGTTCGCATTTCACCGAATTATTGTGTCACCATCACCTACTGCCCAGTCGTCATCGGAATTGACCATGAATACAGAGTAAGGTGCTTTGGTTGCGCACGCTAAGATAAGAATGCCTCATAATACAGGCGAACCTTGCGGCTTGAATTAAGCAGGCTTCGAATACGTCTGTAAAGAAAAATGATGGAGTCAAAATCTTCGAAAGAGGCTGTAGCTTGCTTTGTCTGATTCAGCAATGAACAGGGAAAGATTAAACATGTTTAAACAATCCATACAGAATTTTTATTTGACGCCATTTGATTAAACATGACCTCTAGGCGTTGAAAATGGAGCAAGCTACTGCATTCGCTCCTTGCCATATTACCGGCATGTTCGAGATATTCGATCAGCTAGGAGACGCCTTGCACGTGGGTTCCAAAGGTGCTGGCGTTTCGCTTGATCTAGGAGCCAAGACGACAGTCAAAGTTGAAAAGAGTCCCAAACACCGTTTGAGGGTCACCATTAACAACCACACGGCAAAATCCGCGCAGGTGTCAAGACACGTTGTCAAGGTTTTTCTTTCCCGCTTCAGCGAAGCAACTAAGTTTGAAATCACGGTTGAACATGCGATTAAGACCCCAATAGGCGCAGGTTTCGGAACGAGCGGGGCGGCAGCGTTAAGTCTGGCTCTTGCCTTGAACAAAGCTCTAGGCCTGGGCATGTCGAGAGTTGAGGCCGCCAAAATAGCCCACGTTGCAGAAGTCGAATGCAGAACTGGGCTGGGAACGGTTACAGCTGAAACGTTCGGTGGGCTTGAAATAAGGACGAAGCCGGGAGCACCAGGAATCGGAGAAATAACGCAGCTACCAGTTTCAAGAAACGCTATTGTTGCCTGCCATGTTTTTGGCCCGCTTTCCACAAAGAAATTTCTGTCCGACCCAGAAACCCGCAGTCGGATCAACAGGTTCGGCGGCGAGTCAATAAACAGATTGATTGAGGCACCAACCATCCTCAATTTCATGAAGCTCTCCCGTCAGTTCGCCGAGCACGTTGGCCTTATCACTGAGAAGGTGAGAATCGTCCTAGACGCAGCAGACGACGCTGGCGTTTTCTGCAGCATGCCCATGTTTGGAGAATCTGCCTTCACCATAGCCGACGATAACGACGTGAAGTCAATTTTGAAGCTTTTTCGTAAAAGCGGTCCAAGCGGTCAAACCGTAGTGAGCAAAGTAAATTGTGAAGGAGCGCATCTTCTCCAGTGACCAAAGCCAAGAGTCCAAAAGAACACCCGAGGGCAGAATCCCTGCATGTCCGAGAAGAGCTGATCGAACAGCATCTAGAAGGAATTGTCGCTGCCTCAGGACTCATTGCCCACGGCCGCGGGGAGGCTTTCGATTACTTGCTAGGCGAGAAAACCAGCAAATCGGCACAGCAAGCCATCCTAGCAGCTGCAGCCATGCTTCTAAACGCAAAAAATCCAGTCATCTCTGTCAACGGAAACACAGCGGCTCTCGTTGCTGAAGACGTCGTTAAGCTCGCCCAGATCACGGGAGCGAAGATTGAAGTCAACCTCTTCTATAGATCCCTTGAAAGAGAGCGGGCAATAGAGAATCTGCTTCAGAAAGCTGGTTCAGCCCGAGTTTTCGGAGTCGGGAAAAATGCCTCTGCTAGAATCCCCGAGTTAAGCAGCGAAAGGCGGCGGGTAGATCCGCGAGGAATACTGGTGGCGGACGTCGTCATAGTACCGCTAGAAGACGGTGACAGAACGGAAGCTCTTGTTAGGATGGAAAAGAAAGTCATCGCAGTAGACCTTAACCCCCTCTCTCGAACAGCACAAAAAGCGACCGTCACGATAGTCGACAACATTGTAAGATGCTCTCCGAAGCTCGTAGAGGCTGCCGAAAAACTGAAAAAACAAGGCACTGAGAAATGCAGCAGAATCCTGAACAACTATGATAACGGCAAAAACCTTGCCGAATCAATAACTCTGATAAAGGAAAACCTCTCAAAGCTAGCGGACAAGACCAGCACTCCGCGAGGGCGAATGACATGACTTTCAGCAAAATCTTCATTCTAGGCGCTGGCTCACTAGGAAGCGTCGTCGGCGCTCTGCTGTCCAACAAGAACGATGCAACGTTGATTGGAAACAAGACCCACGTGAACGTGATGAATTCGAACGGTCTAACAGTTTCAGGCGACGTTAACAAAACTTTTCATATTGAAGCTGACACTCAAATTCACAAAATACCCAATGGAACGCTCATTTTTCTAACCACAAAAGCATACGATATCGAAAAAGCGATCGGAGCGATACGGAAACTCCTCAAAAAGGACACTGTTATTCTGATTCTGCAGAACGGCCTTGGAAACGAAGCCCTTGCTAAACGCAGTATAGGCGACAGAGCCAAGGTCCTAAGGGGAATAACGAACATGGCCGCCGAGTTCTTCGAAGCAGGAAAAGTCCGATACTGGAAGGGAGAAACGACAATCGAAAAAGACCCTATGGCAGAGCAGATTGCTGACATCATGAACAGCTGTGGCTTGAAGACAATCCTTTCCAAGAACATGAACGATAAAATATGGAGCAAAGCTGTCGTTAACTGCGTAGTCAACCCACTGACAGCGATTTTCCGCGTGCGAAACTGCGAGATTGCAGCTGAGTCACTTGCACCCGTCAGGCACCAGATTATCCAAGAATGCACGTATGTTGCAAGAGCCGAAGGAGCGGCCCTTCCAAAGAATTTGAAAGCAGAAATTGACAAAGAGATTCTTGGCTACACGAATTATTCTTCCATGTGTCAGGACATAATGAAGGGAAAGAAGACTGAAATTGGTTTTATGAACGGAAAAATAGTTGAGTTAGGTGCGAAACACTCTATTCCAACCCCAGTCAACGAGACCATGGTCCATTTCATAGAATTTCTGGAGGAAAAGAATGAAACTCCAAGAGACAATTAAGCAGAAAAAGGGTACAGAAAAAATCACAATGTTAACAGCCTACGATTTCCAGATGGCAAAAATCCTCGATCAGACCGGCATCGACCTAATTCTTGTCGGCGACAGTTCAGGCATGGTGGTTCAGGGTAACAAAGACACCAAGAGCGTGACAATGGCGGACATGATCTTCCACGTCAAAGCAGTGGCGAGAGGAGTATCGAACACGCCTATCATAGCTGACATGCCTATAGACAGTTGCAACAACGTGGAAAATTGTCTCAGGAATGCCAAACGTTTTCTTGAGGCCGGAGCACACGGAGTTAAGATAGAAGGAAACAGAACAGACGCCATAGCAGCATTGACAAAAGGGGGGATAGCCGTGATGGGCCATGTGGGAATGCTCCCTCAGATGGCTGAGGCTTATCACGTTAAGGGAAAAAAGCCTGAAGAAGCCCAGCAGATCCTGAGAGACGCTCAAGAACTGGACGGGCTCGGAGTGTTTTCCATAGTACTTGAGTGCATCCCTGAAAACCTGGCAAAGAAAATAACTGAATCCGTCAAGGTGCCAACGATAGGCATCGGAGCTGGAAAGAACTGTGACGGGCAGGTTCTCGTGATAAACGATATGCTTGGCTTCGACGAGAGCTTCAAACCAAAATACATGAAAACGTACGCAAATCTGAATAGCACAATCAAGGACGCTGTGGCCAAGTTCATCCACGAAGTTGAGACGGGCGTATACCCAGACGAGGAACATACTTACCATTAGAGTTTATGGGAGCCAGAAAAGATGCGGATCAAAGGCTTGCCTGAAAAAAAGATCCTTGCAGAGCTTGAATCAAGGCTCCAAGCAGATTTCACGTACAGATCTGGGAGAATCGTCGGGTCAATGTGTACCAGTCCGCATCCAGTGGCAAGGAAAGCCTGCGCCCGCTTTCTCGAAAAAAACTTGGGCGACTCTGGACTCTTCCCAGCTGTGGCTGAGATAGAAAAAGAAAGCGTAAAGATGCTCGGGACAATTCTGTCGAACCCAGAAGCCTCAGGACACATCGTCACAGGAGGAACAGAAGCAAATATTCTCGCATTATGGGCAGCCAAGAGGCTTGCAGACAAGACCACCTGTGAAGTGATAACGCCTGTCTCTGCGCATATCTCCTTCGACAAAGCAGCAAATCTGCTAGGCCTGAAAATCGTAAAGGTAAGGCTGAACAACAGATTTCGAGTCGACGTGGCAACTGTCAAGAAAGCGGTGAATCCCAAAACGATTGCACTCGTGGGCATAGCTGGAACCACAGGGCTGGGCGTTGTTGATCCGATAGGTGAGCTGTCCGAAATTGCTTTGGAAAACAACTTGTATCTTCACGTCGATGCTGCTTTCGGAGGGTTTGTTCTCCCGTTCCTGAGAGATTTAGGATACAATGTCCCTGATTTTGACTTCAAGATTCCAGGTGTCTCCTCCATAACTGTAGACCCGCACAAGATGGGTATGGCCCCAATTCCGGCCGGCGGGCTGCTATTTCGAAACGAAAAGCTCAGAAAAACAGTGTCTTTGGATATACCGTACTTGTCAGGTGGAGAAACTGAACATGCGACACTCGTGGGAACTCGTTCAGGCGCCTCCGCTATCGCAGTTTGGACGGTGATGAATCATCTGGGACGGGAGGGGTACAGAAAAATCGTCAAAGAATGCATGCGCCTAACGCTGAGGCTAGCTGAAGAAATACCTAAAATCAAGGGTCTCAATGTGACAACTGAACCGACGATGAACATCGTTGGGTTAGAATCTGATGCGTTCAGTGTCCGTCGACTGGCCGAGGAATTAAGGCTTAGAAAATGGGCGGTCGCGCTCTTTCCAAGTCACATTAGGATAGTCATAATGCCTCACGTTAAGGAAACACACGTTGAGAGGCTGCTGCAAGATTTAAACATGATATCTGATAAACTAAGAGGTTAGATTGGAGGTTCTGCATTGTCAACACACCCGTCAAAGAATATTATCGGAACCGAAGGGAAAGAACTGAAAGGAAAACGAATAGCTCTGTGCGTGACAGGCAGCGTCGCAGCCGTACAAAGCCCCGAGATTGCGCGGGCGCTAATGCGGCACGGGGCAGAGGTTTTCGCTGTGATGTCACCTATGGCTGGAAAAATCATTCACCCACACTTGATGGAGTGGGCAACGGGAAACCATGTAATAACAGAGCTGACCGGCAAGATTGAACACGTAACCCTCGTCGGTGAACACGCCCTGAAGGCAGATCTTGTCCTAGTAGCCCCTGCTACAGCGAATACCATAAGCAAGATTGCGTGTGGAATTGACGACACCACCGTCACCACCGTCGTTTCGACAGCTTTCGGGTCAAACTGTTTCATAGTCATAGTTCCAGCCATGCATGAATCGATGTACAATCATCCGATACTGACCAAGAACATCGAGGATCTAAAAGCGTTGGGAGTTGAATTCGTAGGCCCAAGAATTGAAGATGGAAAGGCGAAAATCGCCGAGACCAGAGAAATCCTTGATGCCGTCATCAGCAGATTTGCGTCCGGAAATGATTTCTCGGGCATGAAAGTGCTTATCACTGCAGGCGCTACTGTGGAACACATCGACCCGGTTCGCGTTGTGACGAACAGGAGCTCGGGAAAAATGGGAGTCGCAATGGCTGAAGAAGCCTTGAGCCGCGGGGCAGAAGTGACGTTCGTTTATGGCACTGGAACAGAAGCTGCTCCATCAAGAGCCCATCTGCTCACAGTTGAAACTACAGAGCAAATGCATGATGCAGTAGTTTCTGAGCTTAAATCAGAAAAATACGACGTGATGATAGCTGTAGCCGCCGCTGCTGACTGGAAGCCTGAAGAACCTTACTCGCATAAGGTGTCTTCACACGAACAGCATTCGCTCGAGTTGAAGCTCAGACCAACTGTCAAGATCATAGACAGCGTGAAAGAAGTCAGCCCTAAAACCTTCCTTGTAGCTTTCCGCGCGGAGTACAAGCTGCCTAAAGATAAGTTGATTGAAAATGCATACCAGAGGCTAACTCAGGCCAAAGCGGATATCATCGTAGCAAACGACATGGGAAAGAAAGGAGTCGGTTTTGGCACGAACACTAATGAAGTATTCATCATCGACAAAAAGAAGAACATCACGCACGTGCCCCTGACCAGGAAGCGAGAAGTCGCAAGAAAGATACTTGACGTGACAATTGAAAAGATCAGACCAAAATAGTCTTATATTAAGCCCAGCCGCGTTAAACGTGAAATTCGATGCAGAAAAAGTTCAGAACAGTCGGTGTTGGCGGCACTTTCGACGAACTTCACAAGGGACACAGAGCTTTGCTTATCAAGGCTTTCGAAATAGGCAAACGAGTTATGATTGGCGTCTCCTCTGACAGATTTGTCATTAGGATGGGCAAACCTCACCTAACAGCTTCCTACGAAGAGCGCACGAGAGACTTGAGACGTTCTCTGAACGATCTGGGAGTACTTCCGAGAGCTGAAATAATCCCGATAGATGATGCCTATGGCGGCGTGCTACTCTCAAAGAAGCCTATTGAAGCACTCGTAGTCAGCAAAGAAACGCAACCGGTGGCCCTCAAAATAAACGAAAAAAGAAAGGAGCTCGGGATAGAACCGCTTGAAATAGTCGTTATCAACATGGTTCCCTCCGAAAATCATCAGGCGATTTCGACGACAAGGATAAGGGCCGGCGAAATCGATCGTGAGGGGCATCTGCTGAAGACGAAAACAAAATGATTAAACCATCTTTCAAACACTCTTGATATGAGCGGTGTTGCAGTGCAGAGAACAGGTTATGCCAAGCTTCCACTTCACTACGGCAGGGCACCACGGTATCTATTTGTGCGTATGCGAAGAATGGCCAGAGAGATAGTGAGCATAATCGTGGATGAATATGGTTCAGACGAGTTCTTGAAACGAGTATCAGACCCTTTTTGGTTCCAAGCTTTGGGTTGCGTGCTGGGCTATGACTGGCATTCTTCAGGCGTCACGACGGTTCTGACAGGAGTTCTGAAAGAAGCCGTCTCGCCGCAGCAGCACGGCATAGCTGTTTGTGGCGGAAAAGGCAGAGCTTCCCGAAAAACGCCCACCGAGATAGGCGAAGTCGGGGAAGAGTTTGGATTCTCAACTGCTAACATTGAAGCTTTACGCAGAGCCAGCAGGATGAGTGCAAAAGTGGACAATACAGCTGTGCAGGCAGGGTACCAGCTTTATCACCACGCGTTCTTCATCGCCAATAACAAGAAATGGGCGGTTGTTCAACAAGGAATGTGTTCAGAAGATCGCACGGCGAGACGTTATCACTGGCTTTCAGACAACGTCAGAAGCTTCGTACTTGAACCGCACAGTGCCATAGTGAGCGACGTGAAACGCAATGCTGCTTTGAATATGACCGCAAAGGAAAGTGAAGGCTGCAGAAAGGTCTCGGTCGACCTAGTAAGAGAAGAGCCCAAAAGGCTCATACGAATGCTTCAATCTGTTAGACCAGAATTTCAGAAATCGCTGAGCGAATGGCTTCCGAAATCTGAAGACGACCCATGGGCGAAACATCCCTTCACCAGTCTGTCCATGCCGAGGAGCATAAACTGGAAGACTCTGCGCGAGATTTATGAATTCCAGCCCCGGGACTATGAAGAATTGCTCGGATGGAGAGGCGTTGGACCAGCCACAGTAAGAGGCCTTGCATTGGTCGCAGATGTGATTTACGGTGAAAAACCCAGTTGGAAGGATCCCGTAAAATACTCTTTTGCCTACGGTGGAAAAGACGGCGTTCCTTATCCAGTCGACAGGAAAGCCATGGATGAATCTGTTCAGATTCTGAAGCACGCTGTCGAAGAAGCAAGAATCGGAAACAACGAGAAAACACGTTCGCTACGAGCACTCATGCAGTTTGTTCCACAAAGCATGATGGAATCCCCCGCTCAGGTTAAGCCCGCGGAGGGTGTGCCATGAACAGAACGAGTAGCATCCAATTGAAAGTGTCTGCAGTTTGCGGTGTTCTTGCCCCAACAATCGCCTTTGCTTGTATCCTACTTTCGATCGCCTTTTATCCGCAGTTCACCTGGTTTAACAATGCTTTGAGTGATCTTGGCGTTGTAGAAGGCGTGACGTCAGTTCTATTCAATCTCGGACTGATAATCAGCGGCTTCTCCGCGTTGATTTTCGGCCTAGGACTCCTCGTGTCCTTCAGAGACAAAGCCCTCGGCATCACGGGCGCTCTCCTCTTCATGATTGACGCATTGGCTCTAGCCTTGATAGGAGTGTTCAACGAGAACTTGAAGCCGATGCACTACTATTTTTCCGTAATTTTCTTCATGCTCTACCCTGTGTCGATACTTGTGCTTTGCTCAGAATATCTGTTGTCGAAGAGGATGAAAATGGGGCTGTTCACCTTTGCCACTGCTGCATTTGCTGGAACCGTGTGGGCAGTACAGTTCACCTTCAAGCCTTTTCCCGGCGTTGCTATCCCTGAAACACTGTCAGCTCTTGCAGCCTCAACATGGGCCGTCGTGGTGAGCGTCAAGACATTCAAACAAAGCTCACACGGCAAGGGCTAAGTGAAGAGGATTGTGGAGTTTGTGAAAAAAGAGTTTCAGGACCACTTCGAAACAGTTCGAAACGAGACGTTACTGTTGGACTTGTTGACAGAAACATATTAAGGTGACTGACGATGCACCTATGTTGCTTTGGGAAGGGTTGGCTGTGGAAAACGTGGCTGTGAGAGTTCAAGAACTCAGTATCAGTTACGGTTCGTTCGTGGCTGTTGAAAACCTTTCGTTAACGGTCAGTAACGGAGAGATTTACGGGTTGCTTGGCCCTAACGGGGCTGGAAAGACGAGCACGATTAAGGTTCTGGTCGGGGTCTTGGAGCCTCGCGCAGGCAGTGTGCAAATTTATGGCACGCCCATCTCGAATGAGGTGGCCGCGAAGAGTCAGGTTGGCTACGTTCCGGAGGAGGTTGTCCTGCTTGACTCTCTTACGCCCCGAGAGTTCTTGGAGTTCATTTCCTCCATAAGACGGCTGGATTCGAAGGGGGCGAATTCTAGGCTTGAAAGGTTTGTTACTGCATTTGAGCTTAAGCAGTACTTTGACACTCCAATCGCGGCTTTATCCATGGGAAACAAGCAGAAGGTGGCCATACTCGCCGCGCTGTTGCACGATCCCAAGCTGCTCATCCTAGACGAGCCCTTAGTCGGTTTGGATGCACGCTCCTCCAAAATCCTCAAAGAGCTGATAACTTATCACGCTAAAAAGGGAGGAGCTGTGATTTTCTCAACACATATAATGGAAGTCGCTGAGAAACTCTGTACGAAAGTGGGGATAATCAACAAGGGAAAACTTGTGGGAGAAGGGACGGTGGATGAGCTTCGCGGGCTCGTGAAGGATGCTGAAGGTTCTCTAGAAGACATTTTCCTGAAAGTGACTGAGCAGGAAGCAGGGATGCAGGACATAATCAGGGCTCTGGAAGAGGAGTAAGTCAAGGTTTGAAGTTTCGCGAGTTGTGGAAGCTCTCCAGCACCGTGTACAAGGAAATATCGTTCCAGTCTATCTTCTCTCTTCGCGTCGGCTCATCCTTGCCTCAGAGAGGCAGGACAGACATCAAGAGACTGGTCAACAACGCGCGAGTCAGCACGCTAATAAGCAAACTACTGACGACATTTTTCATTGCAGTTTTCGGGTTCACCGTGTTTCTTCCGATGACGAGCTTTGTACATTCATCCATGCCTCCGCCTCCGAAGGACGTGGTAATTGTAGGTAGCGTTTCAGCTTTTCTTGCGGTCGTGCTTTTTCTGATAGTCTTCATGGGACTGCAGGTTTCAACAGCGTTTGTCTCATCAAAAATTTCTGACGTTTTGGGCGCCCTTCCGCTTTCAAAGCGAGAGGTTTCAAACATTATATTCGTGTGTTTCTTGAGGATGTTTGACATTCCGTTAATAACTGGGGTTGCCGTGTTTCTCACAGCCTATTTTCTTGTTGGAGGTTCCCTTCTTGGCGGTTTGCTCTCACTCGTAGCTGTTATCATAAGTGAGATTTTTGCCTTGGCCCTCACAATTGCTTCAGCCAGATTCTTCTACTCGAGAGTTGCGGCGGGCGGGGGTAGGTCAAAATGGCAGACACTTGGAAGGGTTGTCTTCATGATTGTTTGGATCCTTCCAACTTTCGGCGCCTACATAGTCATAAATTTCGCAGGGGGCATCGTGCAGTCATTCGCGTCCTTGACTCAGTCTTTGTCTTCGATTCTGCAAGTCTTGGTTCTGATTTTCCCGTTCTGCTACGGCTACATCGTTTCCTACGCGACGTTCCTTGAGGCGGCAAACTACACTTTGCTCGGTCTTTCCATAATCTCTTCCATCGCATATGTGTTCGTTGCAGCCTACTGCTTCAGATGGGTCACAAGGACGATAGGAACAATCGGCGGCGGAGGAGTCGTCACCAAACTCAGGGGAATAGTCAAAGACACTCTCATCAAGCCTCAAATACCGTGGGTAGGAATAATCCGCAAAGACATGAGAATCGCTTCTAGAGCACCGTCGTTTGCGAGCCTTTTCCTCCTTCCAGCCATGCAGACAATAATCCTTGCATTATCGTTCTCTTCCTCCAGTGACCTCGGACTGCCATTCACGTTGGGAACTCTGACCGGAATCTCGTTGATCACACTTCTGCTTCCGCCTACCCTGTTGTCGATGGAGGGACTAGCGTCGGCATACACTAGGAGCCTTCCGATGAAAAAGAGAACCTTGATTTCAGCGAAAACGTTGTTGTCGATTGTCACCTACATGATTTCTATGGTTGTGCTCTTCTTGGTTGCATCATACCTTAACAGAGACTTCTCTTTCATACTTACCTATGGTGGAATACACGGGCTGGCAGTTTCAGCCGGCATTATGCTTGAACTCACCTTGCTGACGAGAAAGTTCTGGAAAGAAGGGTTCGCTGTGGGAAACATCTATTCGAGACTCACTACGTACATCCTTATTCTGATACCAGGGTTCGCGATCGTGATGCTGCCAATAATCGCTACCATCGTAGCGTTTTTCTTCGCTGAAGGCTTGGCTCTGCCCGTCTTCCTCGCGATGGCTTCGTCAGAGTTTGCGGTGATGACGGCGATAGTGGCTATGCAGAAGTAGATTTACTGGGCAAATCGACGCATATCTGTGAGCAACAAAGGGAAGAAAACTTCGAATTCATCCCCTGGCTCTGAGCGAATCTGACTGCCTCCTCACTCGGAAAAGCTACAGCATCGACGCCTGCCTTGATGGCCAACGTGTCTGTATAGATCCTGTGTTTGCCCTTAGGACGCATACAGCCAAGAGCCATTGGAGTTTCAGGAAACATTTTCCTTGCAACAGCTAAGACTTTAGCTATGGCCAGTGGTGTCGGCGGCTCAACCTTTTCCATTTCCGTTCCCCTTATAGGCATGAATGCAATCGTGACTAACGCTGAGGGTTTGTACATCTTTATCATTTCCAAAGCTTGGAATTCGCCTTCAAGTCTTCCATTATGAAGGCCCACGATGACATGTGGAACGAATGAAATGCCAGATTCCTGCAGTGCTCTTAATGAGCGTTTGTAATCCTTGACCGTGAGGTTAAGGTTGTAAACTTCCCTTATCGTCTCGTCTGAACCGATGATGTCGATTAGGGCTGAATCCACCTTGGCCTTTGCCAACGCTGCAGCCATGGACTCGTCGATTATTCCAGTGTGCACTAAAATGGTCAGGCCTAATTCCTGCTTGACTTTTTCAATTCCATCGATGAACTCCCCAAGGGGCACTGAACCGTCAGGCAGGCACCCTCCGCTTATCAAACATCCCAAGGCACCTTCCTTCTTCAGTTTGACGCACAGTTCGAACAATTGCTCAGAAGAATTGGCAGGATACATCGTCTTAAGAACTTGCCCGCCGCAGTGCTTGCATTTGAGCGCGCAGCGCTTCCCAGTCACAGAAATTGTTGGAAAATCTGTTGGTGATGAACTGTAACAAGTCGTCTTGTAGTGCATGAAGCTCGGGGCATAGAACCGGATCTTTCTAGTTCTGAGAAGTGATAACTCATTGTCAAGGAAGGCTGAAATTTCCTCGTCATTCATGCGCCATACTGCGTCAGGGGAAGGATGCTTCATGATTCTTCGTATGGAAGGCGCTGTCAACTGTTTAATACTTTTCGTCGGGCAGCTCGTTCTCAGATTTCTCTTTGCGTTTCGAGACTTCCGGGATAACTTTCATTGCTTCATCTATCGCGATGAGAGTATCCTGTATTTTCTTGAAGTATTTCTGGAAGTCAAGAGTCTTGAAGACCGATATCCCTCTCTCGGTTGCGGCATATGACGTTCCTCTCTGTAGGAATCGTTCTTCAACAAGCCCGTTTTCTACTAGGAAGTCCATATCTCTCTTTAGAGCAATGCAGTCGAGGTTCACTTTGTAGGCAAGCCTGTCAATCTTCTGGGGCCTTTTGACAATAGCACCCAGTATTGCCTCGTAAGTCTCCAACTTTGACCTGCGCAAGTACATGCACCTGCCTTCTGGCTTTGTCTCGCCACAGATAAATCGTTTGTGAATCCTGAATCCTTAGCCAAAAACACGTATCTTAACGCCATATTTCGAACAAAACCAGAATACGCCAACAAGCAATCGGCCTACTAGCCCACCAGTTGTTCAAGGATTCTCCAACGAGGTTATTTGAAACCAGGATGCAACACTTCTTTAGGAAGCATTTTTCTGCCCGTCATCTTGGTTGGAGTGATGAGGCATATCCTTACTGCCTTGAGTTCGTTCTCCCGGTTTCTTCCGGGCTTGCGCATGTAATCATCGAAACTCAGCGGAATCCTGTATTTGTCGATTAGTCTCTGCAGATACGGTATCATCAACTTTTCATCCTCAATGAGTTCTGCGGTCCCAAATACCATTACGCTCTTGGACATTGTTGCATCAGACAAGGCCTCGTCAACTTCAAAGCAGACTCTAGGATCCTTTCTAAGAGCTTCTATCTTCATACCCTTGCAGCACGTATGAAAGAACACCTCTTTGCCGTCGTAAGCAAATCCCATTGGAATCACGTACGGTCCGCCCTCAAGAAGGATGCCAAGCCTGCCTATCCTTGCGCATGTAAGAAACTGATCGATTTCTTCACGACTCATTTCTTTGACTGACATCTCTACGCGAACCTCGTGAGCAAATCTTATCCTTGTTGAAGGCGGTCAAGTTTATTTAGGTATGGTTAAAACGCTTTTTTCTCGATAAGACTTTATAGTATCAGATGACATTTCACGCAATGGATGATAAGGCACAACGAAAAGAGCCTACACAGGGACATATTATGGGAATTGTTGACTTGCATGTGAGCTTGCCTGATCGGATTCGCGCTTCTCTCGGTTCCGCCATCGTCTTGGGTTTGGCAACTGCAAAGCTTGATTCTGCCCCGACTACAGCCTACTTGATGACATACCATCAAGGAAAATGTACTGCGAACTGCAGGTTCTGCCCGCAAGCTCGGACGAGCACAGGAAGAGCGGATATGCTCTCAAGAGTTTCCTGGCCTGCGTACGAAACCCAGGAAGTGCTGCAAAGGGTCGTTAGTGCTGTTACGATCGGCAGAATCAGGCGGATATGCATCCAAGCATTGAATTATCCACAAGCTTTCAAGGACTTGCATGCCATCGCGCGCGCAATCAATCATTCTGTGAAAGTGCCGATCTCGGTTTCTTGTCAACCTCTGCGCCCCGAAGACATGCATCTGTTGGCGAGAGCAGGCGTCGAGAGGATAGGCATACCTTTGGATGCTGCAACAAGAGAGGTTTTTGATGCGACAAAAGGAGCCAATGCCGGGGGACCATACTGCTGGGAGAAGCAATGGCAGCTTCTAGTTCAGGCAAGCCAGGTTTTCGGAAAGGGCAATGTGAGCACGCACTTAATTGTCGGTTTAGGCGAGACTGAGAAAGAAATGGTCAGAGCAATCCAAGAATGCGTGGACATTGCGGTTTTCCCGGCGCTCTTTGCTTTCACACCTATATCGGGAACGATTTTGGGAAATAAAATGCAGCCACCGATTGAGCAGTACAGACGAATTCAGATTGCAAGACACTTGGTGGTTCGAAAAATCGTGAGGTACGAGCAAATGGATTTTGACGACGAAGGCCATATTGCTGGTTTAGGAATCAGCAAGAGCAGATTGCTGCATATCATAAGAACCGGAGAACCTTTCGTCACCTCGGGTTGTCCGCATTGCAATCGCCCGTTTTATAATGAGAAACCCAGTGGGCCGGCCTACAACTTTCCAGAAGACCTGACTCCTGCGGAGCTATTGACGGTCAAAAGCCAAGTTTCGTTGGAAAAGCGCGGGCACTCTAAATGATCTGACGGATTGGATAATCAGAAAGAACAAGGCCGAAGCCTCTCAAAATAGGTTTTGAGACCCAAACAAGAAAGGCTTATTTGCGAAGCCCATGTTCTGGGCATGAGTTTTGGGTTTTGTAAGTCGAAAAATCTATGTGGGGGATGCACGATTATGTTGGCATATTGCTGGTGAAAATGTTGGTTGAGTCGTCTGTGGAAGACAAGAGAATAACGCTCAAGGAAGCTGTAAAGCTTGTTCCTGACGGGGCTCATCTCTTCTGGGGAGGCTTCGGTTTTCAGCGTCCCCCCATGGCCTTCGCGCATGAACTCGTAAGGCAGAAGAAGCACGGTCTAACCCTGTACACGTGCGGTTCTGAGATGGATTTGGACATACTATGCGGGGCAAAGGTCGTTTCACGTATTGAAATGGCTTTTTTTGCCATCGAAGGCATAGGTTTGGTACCCAATATTCAACGCAGAGTTCGCGAAGCTGCAATAGAGATTGAAGACTACTCGAACTTGGCCATGGCATTGCGGTTCCTTGGCGGCGCGCTCGGCGTCCCTTTCATGCCTCTTAAAAGCATGCTCGGAACTGACGTCCTGGCGAAGAAGCGTTTCAGAACCAAGAAGGCAGAAATCATCGACTGCCCGTTCAGCGGAGAAAAAGTCGTACTCGTCCCTTCAGTTCGACCTGACTTCAGCATTGTACACGCCTCGCGTGTGGACGTAGAGGGAAACGCTCAGATCGACGGCATCAAAGGGGAGGATGTGGAAGGCGCTAGAGCCGGCAAGAAGTTGATAGTGTTGGCCGAAGAAATCGTCGACACAGAACTCATTCGGTCTGAGCCAGATCAAACGGTGATACCTAACATCTATGTCACGCATGTGGTTGAGTGCCCGTGGGGTTCATTTCCCATGATGGTCTACAACTATTATGACTACGACATGGAACACATACGCATGTATTACGAACAGTGCAAGAGCGAAGAAGGATGGCAAAAATACTGCAACGAATTCATAACAGGCCCAAAGGACCACATTGAATTCCTCACCAGGATAGGGATTGAACGGCTCATGAAGTTCAGAGCAAAGAAACCGTTCGCCTATTGAGATGGAAGGATGAATATGATTGGAAAACTCGCAAGAATAGATGAATTCTCTACCCTTGAACTAATGGCGGTCTGCGGATCAAGAGCGATAAAGAACTGCGAAGTCGTCTTCGTCGGCACAGGTTTACCCATGATTGCAGCTTTGCTGGCTAAGAGAACGCACGCACCAGGGGCAAGAATCGTTTTTGAAGCTGGCTTCATAGATTCAAACGCCAAGGATGTGGCACTGTCAATAGCTGACTCCCGCCTTGGTCACCGCGCGTCAGCCGCCATAGGCTTGATCGAAACATTAGGACTCATGCTCCAGGGAGGACACGTGGACGTTGGCTTTGTGGGCGCCGCCCAGATTGACATCTACGGAAACCTGAACACAACCTACATCGGAAGCTTTGAAAAACCAACCGTCAGACTGCCCGGAAGCGGGGGAGGAAACGACATAATGTCCTCAGCGCGGCGCACAGTAATCATAATGACGCATGAGAAGAGGAAGATGGTCAAAAAGCTCGACTACCTGACAAGTCCAGGATTCCTAGATGGGCCTGAAGCTAGAGAAAGAACAGGCTTGCTAGGCGGCGGCCCTTCGTTAGTAGTGACAAATCTTTGTCAAATGGACTTTGAACCAACGACGAAGCGCATCAGACTGGCCACGGTTCATCCTCGTGTATCTGTTCAGCAAGTGCTGGAAAACACGGAGTTTGACCTGATTGTACCAAAAGATGTGCCCACAACAGAGTTACCTATGTGTGAGGAACTGGCGCTTCTGAGAGCGATAGACCCTAACGGAATCTACATACCAAGAACCAAATGAAAAGTATCCAGCCTGTATGCACGCGTTTTGGCCACGGAAGCTATGCTGCAACCAATTCTCTTTTCCTTTGCGACAATGTGCACAGGAATACTCTGGGGAATTAAGGGGGCGTAGCTTTGGCTTCTTGTGGAAGCTTTGGCTTCTGCCTCGTGACTTGTTCAACTATCTTCCAGAACTCTTCTTCCGTCAGGCCTTTTTTGAGGTCTTTCATCAATTTCTTGATTTGATAGAAGGTCATCTGTGCTTCGCCTTTGTCCAGACTTTCGTGTGCTCCCTTGATTCTTCTGGTAATCTCTTCTATCTGCAGGGGAGTCGCATTGATTTCTACTTGTGCCAAACGGTTCGCAATGAGGTTCTTCCCTGCTTGTCTACCGAGGTAAAACGAGGTTTCTCGTCCGATAATCTCGGGGGGGAAAGGCTCAATCGTCAGGGGGTCGGCCAAGATGTCTTTGACGTTCTCGTCCTCTTCGTATGAAAAAGCGTTCTCTCCAATCAGAGGCTTGTGAAACTGGATGGGCAGAGCAAAGGCCTTTTCTGCGAGCTGCGAAAGCCTGTACAGTTTGTCCAAGTCTACGCCTGTGTCCACACCATAGAGTAGTTCCAGAGCTGTGCAGACTTCTTCCAAAGGTGCACATCCAGCTCTCTTGCCATATCCTGCTATGCATGTGTGCAAGTAAGCAACGCCTTCTTCCGCAGCCGCCAAGCTGTTCGCAGTCGCCAAGCCGAAATCATTGTGACAGTGAACTGAGAGAGGAATATCCTTCTTCACCAACTGTGACAAACCCTCTCTAACATGAGAAATGAGATAGCGCATCGACAAGGGCCTCAAGAAACCGACCGAATCTGCTATCACCAGTTTATCCGCACCAGCCTTCACCGCCGCTTCGAAAATCTGCAGAATCTCCTGCAACGGTGTCCTTGAACCGTCCTCAAGAACGAAATCCACCGTCACTCCATGCTTCTTCGCATATTCGATGCACTCAACCGTTTTCCTCAAGACTTGATCCTTTGTCGTCTTCAGTCTATGCTGCAGATTGAGACCATTGAAAGGCGTGTAAACTGGAATCTCTCTTATGCCACACTCTAAACAAACGTCCACGTCACTTTTAGTGGCACGCGCTGAAGCAGCGAGGGTTGCCTGCTGGTAGCCCTCGTTGGCAATCCTCTTAACAGTGCTCTTCTCATCCTCAGAAAACGCGGGGAAACCAACATTAATAATGTTGACGCCAACCTCATCCATCATCTTGGCAAGCTTGACTTTCTCAACATACGTCAGAAAAACTCCTGGAGCTTGAACTCCCTCTCTCAGAGTTTCCTCCCAGATGAAAACTCTATCGGGAAGTTTCGGGGGCAGGTTCTTTCTCAAATGGTTGTAGTTTGTAATAAGCCCCTGAGCCTCAAGCTTCTTGAATATTGTCTTCCTCATCGAGCACACTTTCCGACAAACGAGGCACACCTCTATTCTAACGGTCATTAATATAAGACTTAACTTAACACAACCTCGACAGCCCGACCTGAAAAAACATACCCCGACACGCACCCATTGAAAAACGTGTTAAACCATGAACCGTTTGAGTCGAAAAAAACACGGATTGCGTACTCAAAAGCAAGGCCTCGAAATCCAAGATGAAACCTTTTCAGCCTAGCTGCAAGCTCTAATGAAAAGACATCAACCATATGCATGTGTGGTCTTCACTTCTTTCACAAACGCAAACGACAATAAGCGCTACAGCGGAAGATACGTTGAAGGAGCTTGATGAAATGTCCGGGACAGAAACCCTCGTTCCCTACCTAAAAGAAAAGAAAAACTGTGAGCGTGAACAACCGACGATTATCGTGGATAGCCGGGAAGCCAACACAGCCGCAAAAATCGTCAAAGCCCTCGTAGAACGTGGGGCCAACGTCAAGACGGAAACCCTCGAAAAAGGAGACTACATCCTCTCAGACCAGTGTGCCGTCGAAAGAAAAACCGTCCACGACTTCGTCTACACCCTCACGCACAGATTTCTGTTCGAACAGCTTTTCAAACTTAAGGAAGTTTACCCGAGATCCCTCATCCTCCTCGAAGGATACCTACCCGTCATATACAAGTACAGCCGAATCCAGCCCTCAGCCGTCTGGGGAGCACTCTTCAACCTCGCAAGAAACGGCGTCGCAATCATAAACACTACGTCTTACAAGGAAACCGTCGACTTCCTCTACGTCGCCGCCCGCCAAGAACAAATAGTCGAGAAACGCACGGCGACGGTGCACCCGTTCAAAAGAGTGGAAACCACAGCCGACGCGCAGATATACCTCATCGCCAGCCTGCCCAACGTCGGAAGAGAAAAAGCCCTTGCCATACTGAAATCCTACCAGACACCCCTCAACGCTCTCATCAACGTAGACGACTGGTCCGAAACCGTCCATGGACTCGGACCCAAAATAAGCGGCAAAGTTAAAGACGTCCTCAACACACCTTTCCCACAGTGAAACAACCATGGACGTACAAGTAACCCCAACCAACAAGGCCACCATCTTAGGCTTGGACAACCGTTCAATCGACAACATAGCCTGGTGCGCCGCAACTTACGGAGTAAGCAGACTCTACTGGATAAACGGCTACCTACTCTGCCTCGAAGTCTACGACAAATCTTTCGAACACGAAATCAACAACAAAGAGTTCCCTATAAGCCAAGTCTGCTACACACGATTCCCAAAGTACGAAAAGCTCCATGAAATCGACAAGAGCATCCAAATCCCCGTCGTCAACGTCTCCGACATGAAACTTTTCCAAGGCATAATCAAAGCCATACTGGAAAACGAAAAACCGGAGCAAACACAAGCAAAAGCTAAGGACGCTTAAACCCGCTTAGACTTCAAACTCTCCCGCCCGAGCTCGAAGGCCCTGACGTTTACTTCCACTTGTTTCTTCGGAACAAGCTCCCTCAAAGCCTCCAGAACGCTCTCAGTCTTCACCGGAAAACCTTCAACCATGGTCAAAGCCCCCACCAACACGCTGTTCTGGGCAAGTCTGCTTCCAGCTTTTGCAGCCAGCTTGGCCGCGTCAATCACAGCTACCCGACTCGTGAAAAGGTGAACCCTCGCCAGAATCTCCTCGACACTTGGGTACGCGATGTTCTTTGCCGAAAGCTCCGCCGGAGGAACCCGCTCGGAATTCATTATTACAAAGGTCTTTTCTGAGGCACACCTCAGGTTTCGCACCGCTTCCAGAGGCTCAAACCCCAACAGTGCGTCCGCCTGACCGTCAAGCACTGTTGACGCGAACGCGCCTTCACCCATCCTCACGTTTGAAACCACGGCGCCCCCCCGCTGCGCCATGCCGTGAATCTCGCTGACGCGAACGTTCAAAGCGTCCCTGACCGCAGCCGCGCCTATGGCCTCCGCTGCTAGCAAGGTGCCTTGTCCGCCTACTCCTGCAAGAACTATGTTGTACTCTCTCATTCTGCACAACTCCCCTGTATCGCCCCAAACGGGCAGACAGAAATGCACAGTCCGCAACCGGCGCACGTGCTCTCGTCGATTCTCGCTTTGCGGCCTTCAACCACAATCGCGGGGCACCCGAGAAGCCTCACGCATGCCATGCAGTTCGTGCACTTCTCAGTTATTCTTGAAGGCGGCACCCCGACGCCTCTGCGCCTCTTCTCCCGCGCGTCCATCAGAGTGCACGGAGCGCGAAAGACCACGACCGAAGGCTCAGTCTGCTGCAAAGCTTCCTTTAGCACGGCGCCAGCCTCCCTAGTTCTGAAGGGGTTCACGACCCTGACGTACTTGACGCCGCAACCCTCAGCTACCCTTTCGATTAACACCCTCTCCCTTGATGCCCCCATGCCGGTTGAACCCGTCCCCGGATGCGGTTGATGCCCCGTCATTGCCGTTGCAAGATTGTCCAGCACGACAACGGTTATTTTGCTGTTGTTGTAGACGGCGTTAACCAATCCGGGAATGCCACCGTGGAAGAACGTTGAATCGCCAATCGTCGCCACCGTGTCCCTGCTCGTCACCCTGCTTATCCCCTGAGCCATTCCCACGCTAGCCCCCATGCAAATCATGATGTCCCCAACGCCTAAAGGCGGAGCGATGCCCAACGCATAGCAGCCTATATCGTCAGGGTAAACGGCCCTTTCACCGCCTACCTTCTTGATAACGTAATAGGATGCTCTGTGCGGACAGCCCGCGCAGAGGATTGGAGGCCTTGACGGCAAATCCTTGGCCGCCGTCGCGTATTTTTCCTCGATCTGTTTGAAGTCTATCGGAGCCTTTTTACCGGTTATCTTGGACAGGCCAGCTGCAACAAGCCGGGTGGTGAGTTCTCCCGCCCTTGCAAAGTGTTGTCCTTTCAATTTGCCGAGAACGTCCGTGTTGGGCGCGTGGTCTTTGGCTATGGCCTTCGTCTGCACCTCCAGGTAGGGTTCAAGCTCTTCCACGACGACGACCTTCTCGTGGCTGTTCAGGAACCGCGCTATCATCTTCTCCGGAAGCGGGTGAGTCATGCCGAGTTTAAGGATGCCCGCGCCGAGACCGAGCAAGTCCGCGGCTTCTACGGCGTAGTTGTAGGCCGCGCCAGAGGATATTATTCCGATTTCATGTCCCTCTCGCACGATTTTGTTGTGCGATGATTGCTCGCTGATTTCCAGAGCCTTCGCCGTTTGTGTCAACAGAACGTCGTGTTTGGGTCTGCTGTAGGCGGGAACCATGATCAAGCGTTTTGCGTCTCTGACGAATTCGCCCTTCAAGCTCGGCTTCCTCAGTTCTCTATATTCGACAGGTCCGCGGGTGTGGCTCACACGCGTCGTCGTTCTCAACAGAACCGGTAGCTCGAGCTTCTCCGATATTTCAGCGGCGTACACCGTCATTTCCTTGGCTTCTTGAGGGTCTGAAGGTTCCAAGCAGGGGAGGTTAGCGAGCAACGCATAATAACGGTTATCCTGCTCGTTCTGCGAGCTGTAACACTCTGGATCGTCCGCCGTGACGATTACGCAGCTTGCTCTCACGCCCGCGTAGGCAAGGGTCATTAAGGCGTCGGCGGCAACGTTGAGTCCAACGTGTTTCATCGCCGTGAGGCTTCTCACCCCAGAGTTCGCTGCTCCAGCAACCACTTCCAAGGCCACCATCTCGTTGACCGAGTACTCCATGTACAAGCCTGCTTGAGAAGCGATTTCTGATATGGAATCACCTATCTCGGATGCGGGTGTGCCTGGGTACGTGGTGACAACGCTTATGCCTGCTTCGAGGATGCCTCGGGCTATGGCCTCGTTGCCTAGAAGTAGCACGCGTTTTCCCACGGCGTCTTGAAGTAGCACGTTCTTGTCGGGCAAGACAGTTCTCTCCTCAAGTGTCGAGAAACCTGACAGTCTTCGGGTTTTCATATAGGTTTTGGTGGAAAAAGCCAGAAGACTGATGGAGAACAGGATAACCGAAAGTGTTATAAAATGTACATAAGATATTGGCAAGCTCGCGAGGTTTAAGTTATGTCCATAAAACTGTCGACCGGCGAAGAAATTCCGATCGAGATGCACAAGGCAAGAATGGTTCAGAAAATCCAGCTTGTGCACATTGACGAACGGTTAAAAGCCATTGAAGAGGCAGGTTACAACACATTCCTGCTCAAGACGAAGGACATTTTCCTAGACATGCTCACGGACAGCGGCGTAAACGCCATGAGCGACAACCAGTTCGCAGGTTTCATAAAGGCTGACGACGCCTACGCTGGAAGCATGACATTCTACGAGTTTGCCAAGGCAGTGGAGGATGTACTAGGGTACAAACACGTGATGAACGTCCACCAAGGCAGGGCTGCTGAACATCTTCTGGCCAAGGTTTACGCCAAGCCGGGCGGCGTTATCCCGACGAACTATCATTTCACGACGACGAAGGCGCATATCGAACTGCAGGGCATGCAGGTGCTGGAGATTTACTACGACGATGCGCTAAAGACGGAGAGCAGCAACCCGTTCAAAGGCAATATGGACCCGAACAAGCTCAGGAACGTCATCAAAAAGTACGGGAAGGACAAGATAGGCTTCGTCCGCATGGAAGCCACCACCAACCTCATTGGCGGACAGCCCTTCTCGATGAAGAACCTCAAGGAGATTAAACAGATCTGCATGGAAAACGGACTTATGCTTGTCCTCGACGGGAGCCTCATTTCTGAGAACGCCTATCTCATAAGACAGAGGGAAAAAGGCTATGAGAACAAGACGGTTGCCGAGATTGTTAAGGAGATGTGCAGCATCGCTGACATCTACTACATGAGCGGTAGGAAGAACACGTGCGTCAGAGGTGGCTGCATAGCCACCAACAACCTGAAGCTTTTCGAGCAGGTTCAACCATGGCTGCCGGTGTACGAGGGTTTCTTCACTTACGGCGGAATGTCAATGAGGGAAATCGGAGCCATGTCCGTGGGCATGAGGGAGATGGTGGACCCGGATGTTGCAGGCTGCTCGGTTGAGCAGATAAAGTATTTCGTTAACAAGCTTGTCAAGGCTGGTGTTCCGGTGGTGACGCCTCCTGGCGGCTTGGCGTGTCACCTTGACGCGATGAAGTTCTTGCCGAGCATTCCGCAGTCCCAGTATCCCGCGGGCGCGTTAGCCGCAGCGTTGTACATCGCTTCTGGGATAAGGAGCATGGAGCGAGGCACGATTTCGATGGACAGGGACAAAGAGGGCAAAGAGGTTTTCGCTGACATAGAGTTGACGAGGCTGGCCTTGCCCAGAAGAGTTTACTCGGTGTCGCACATAGAGTACGCGATTGACAGGATAAAATGGCTGTACAAGCACAGGGACTTGGTCAAGGGATTGAGGTTCGTTTCTGAACCTCCGGTTCTCAGGTTCTTCCTCGGGAAGCTTAAAGCCTTGGACGATTGGGGACTGGGTCTAAAGGAAGCATTCAAGAACGAGATGGGCAACTTCTAACCCTCTCCTTTCTTGTTGTACTCAAACTTCCTTTTACAGTATTCAGCGTGGCCTTCAAGAAGCTTCCTGCAGCGTTGTACAGATGGAATGCTGGCCTCCGATTCTCTGCTTGAGTACGCAATCCATGGTTGTTTTAGACTCAAGCGGTGATCGTTTTTTCATTGCTAGACTTGCAAAATAGGGGGCCGAACAGTTTCTAGGCTGTACCGGAAAATGGCGACAGATGCTTGTTCAATAGCTCTCTGAAGAGGGCCTAGGCCAAATTCAAATGTTTGAGTTGTTTCATGATGTTTTCGACTGCCACTTCGGGCGGCATGTCTAGGCTGTCGCATTTGAACTCGACAAATTGAGTCTTTTTGTCCTTGTAGTGTTTGAGGATGAGCTGCGTCTGTTTCTCGTAGACTGCGATGCGATCTTTTATCACGTCCGGTTTGTCGTCGGAGCGTTGATAGAGTTGACCTCCGCACTTGTCGCAGACCTCTTCCCGCTTGGGCTTTAAGTATCGAATGTTGTAGACTTCACCACAGTTCTTGCATATTCTTCGGCTTGATAGCCGTTCGATTATTATGTGGTCTGGTACGGTCAACAGAATGATGCCGTCTACTTTGACGAGTTTGTCTAGTGCTTCAGCCTGTTCGATGGTGCGTGGAAACCCGTCTAGTATGAAGCCTTTCTTGCTCTTGGAACTGGCAAGGCGCTGCTTCAGCACTTCCACTACGACTTCGTCAGGCACGAGTTGGCCTTTCTCGACGTAACTCTTGACCTTTCTGCCCAAATGAGTGTCTTGCTTCATTATCTCCCGCATGAGATCTCCCGTGGAGATTACGTCTACGCCCAATTTTGCCTGTAGACGGGACGCGTAGGTGCCCTTGCCCGAACCTGGCGGACCGAAGATAACCAGCTTGCTCATCCAATTCACATCCTTCTTCGTCAATACGCAACTTTGACACAGGCCTTTTGAAGTGCCCACATATATCACTTTTGAGGAAAACGCTGGGAACCCATCTTGAAAATTCGAGCTAGCTTCATGCTTCACAGAAGAGGTCAAAGCCGTTGAGGAGTACTGCCTCATCTAGTCTCACGCTTCTTGCTGTCAGCAGAGCGCAAAATTATCTGAACACCGCAAGCATAATCGTGTCCTAGCGGCCGCGTTCGCATGACGATGAAGGATCCGAAGAGCCCTAACGGGTTTCTGGGAGGCGTATCTGGTCCATCCGTGCGGCATCTGCGCAACGCTGCTCTAGCAAAATTTAGGTCCACGTTTCTGAAGAGAGTCTGTAACGTCTCATGTTCATCTTGTCCAGCTAAAGGGTTTACGTCCTAAGCTTAGACACAACTCACTAAATACGAGACCCCAACTACACTGATTAATCTAGGGACAAGCCATCGCGCTGACTTGGCAGCAAGGAGATGCTGCAAATGCTCGCCAAGTTCGAATCTTCTAATGGCCACTTGCAAATCAGTTTTGTTTTTCAAAAGCTTTGTAAGAACCCTATCAAATTGCGATCAAGATCTGCAGGATGCCCAGACTCTTGGGTTGTGCTCCTTAAGCGACTATCGAAACTACGATCCGATTTGTTCTAGGGCATATTCTTATACGTATCTTGAAATGTTTGTCTAATTGGTGGTGACCATGCTCCTAGCATTGCTTGTTTGCTTTGTTTTCACGTTCGCCATTTTGCATTGGAGAAGAACGTTTGGCCGAGGAGGCTGGATGACACCTCTCGTTCTTGCGCTCGTTTTCTCACTGTTTCTTGCTTACTTTTCTGTTTCGAGCGTTTGGATTCCTCATGGACTGAGCGATGACGTTTTTTACCAGCAGAATAAGCTTGGGGAATATGCGGGAGCATTTCCATGGTCCAGACTCTCTTATCCACTCTCTCTGAGTGTTTACCATCCTCCATTCGAAAATCTGACATTAGAATATCCCTATGCATATGGTCAAGTGCGTTTCAGCACGCTTTTCGCAGACATAGGCATTCTCCGAACTAATGGCACGTATTGGTATTACTATCCTGTTATGGGAGCTATGCCATTGCAGTACGATACTAGCTTCCCATTCTCTGAGCCGCTTCAGTTTTTTGGTTACTTGCTTGTCCTCTTCACTCTTTTCAACTTTGTAGGAGCATTTCTCGGAATCAGTCTAGCAAATGCGATAGAGAAGAAGCTCAAACCAATCGAAAGAACTCCAAAACCGTCGCATGGTTCCCAAATTTGGTGAACATTTTGAGGGAGTAGGAATCAATGCCAGAAAACTAGCTGTACTGATACCGGTCCTTTTCATAGGCCTGTATTTTTACTTGGGAGTAATCATTTGGGACGCGCTCTTGTCTTCTTTTTCTTCTGTTAGCGGCGGGGTCGAAAGCATGTCCTTGTTTGCCTTCATTCTGTGGGTCGGCTTTGGGTTTCTTGTATGTTATCTGTTGGGGTTGCTAACGATTGCAATTCTGAGAAACAAGAAAAGTGAGAAATAAACATCCGTATAAGCTGCACTCATTCGAGTCCTTCATAATTGGCAGAATCCTTGGCTTGAAAACTCTGATATTCTCTCTCTAGTCAAATCTTCAAGCAGTCCTTCTAGCGCACATTATGATTCCTTCAGTTCAAACCGAAAGTCAATCAGCAGCGCCCAACTTGAACGTTTCTGTCCAAATTACTGGATAGGGCGTGTGTTCGGAAGGCACCGAGAGACTTCAGAGACAACGCTTTCTGACGAAAATCCAATGGTCCTCAAAAAAGGATTTTGGAAGTGGGCTATCTGCCTTTGAAGGCCGGCTTTCTCTTTTCAGTGAATGCTGAGACTCCTTCTTTCAAGTCTTCCGTAGAGGCGACAACCGCGAAGCCTTCCCGTTCGAGTGCCAGTGCTGAGTCCAAGCTTATGTCCGCGCCCTTGTTAATTAGCGCCTTGGCCACTCTAATGGCTACAGGTGCTTTTGAGGCGAGCTCCAGTGCGAACTGTCGTACTGTTTCCCTGAATTTGTCGGCGGGCACTACCATGTTTACTATTCCGAGCTGCTCTGCTGTTTTTGCGTCGATCATCCTTCCTGTGAAGACGAGTTCCTTCGCCTTCGTCCTGCCGATCAAGCGCGTGAGTCTCTGGGTTCCGCCCCAGCCGGGGATAAGGCCTATGTTGATTTCCGTCTGGCCCACGCGGGCGTTTTCGGATGCGATGCGGAGGTCACATGACATGGCAACTTCCAAGCCTCCTCCCAAGGCATATCCGTTCAGGGCAGCGATGACAGGCTTTTCAAGGTTTTCCAGGGCGAGGCACAATTTTTCTCCCATCAGGGAGAGTTCCCGTGCTTTCAGGGCTGTCATTCCAATCATGGCTTTTATGTCAGCGCCTGCAGAGAACGCTTTTTCGCCGGCTCCTGTTAGCACGATGACGCGTACGCTTTCGTCGTTCTTAACATCTTCCAAGGCGTGCATAATTTCTTCTATGACTTCTTTGCTGAAGGCGTTCAGTGCTTCAGGACGGTTGAGGGTTATTGTGGCTATTCCTTCATTTTTATCGTATGCTATAAACTTGAATTCCGTTCATCTACCCCCTATCGTTCATTTTTGTGTCCAGTCGTAGAAACCCATGCCGGTTTTCCTACCGAGAAGCTGAGCTTTTGCCATTTGCTTCAGTCCGTTGGTCGGATGGAACTTTGGATCAAGTTCTCGTGTGAGGACTTCTGCTATTGCCAGCGTAGTGTCTGAGCCTATGTAGTCGAGCAGCATGAGCGGTCCCATTGGCCAGTTCAGCCCGAGTTTTATGGCCTTGTCTATGTCGTCCCTGTCTGCGATTCCTTCCCAGTATATTGCGACTGCCTCGTTCAGTGCTGGGATGAGTATGCGGTTCACAATGAAACCTGGGCAGTCTTTTTTCACGAGAACGGTTTCCTTCTCCATCTTATGCGCGACATCTAGGATTGTCTGTATGGTTTCGTCTGAGGTTCTTGCTCCTTTGATGACTTCTATCAGCTTCATAAGCTGCGGCGGGTTAAAGAAGTGCATTCCGCACACTTTTTCGGGTCGCTTGGTGGCTGATGCTATTTCGGTTATGCTCACTGAAGACGTGTTGGAGGCGATTATGGCGTGGGCTCGAGCGCAGCTATCCACTTCTCGGAACATTGCCTTTTTCAGATCAACGTTTTCTGGGACAGCCTCGATTATCAGATCCGCGTCGCATACAGCTTGTTCCAGGTCCAGCATAGGGTGAATTCTTGTGAGTATATCGTTCATGTCTGACTCTGTGAGTTGGCCTTTCTTGACGTAGCGTTGGAGGCTTTCTCGAATCATGTTCATGCCTCCGTCGATGAAGCGCTGCTCGATGTCTCTGAGGTTCACCTCGTACTTGCCTATCTGGGCTGCCACTTGGGCTATGCCGTGACCCATCAAACCTGCGCCAAGAACTGCTATTTTCTTGATTTCGGTCAAAATATCCCCCTCTTTTTTGTGTGAAGGAATAGTTTGCCCTTGGTTCCGTTAAAAGGTTTTCCAGAACAGCACCACGTTTGCAATGGTTGACATTTGTGACATTGGATGCATAGGCAAAATCGGGACGAGGTCATGAATGGCGCCTTACGCAGCCATTTCTAATTCAACCTTGTTTGACTATTGACCATCAGCTGGTAGACGCTTTGCCAGTGCAATTCTCTGGGGCTTGAGTCAGGGGCCATTAACCGGACGATTTTCTAGCGTGCGCATCGGCTCGATCCTCATATCACATTTCCAGTTTTGGTTTCTGTTAAGGATAAAAGAGGATACGGATGGGTGTTTTACGGATTACCGCTACCGTAGTACATGGCGATTGTGACCAAATCCGTCAGGCCGATTATCCCCCATGGTTCGGCCAAGTCTGCATTTGGGTTCCAGTTTAGATTTCCTGGTATCGAGTTGAAGGCAATTGCAAGGCATGTCAAGTCTGCGAGCGTGACCCTGCCATCTCCGTCAACATCACCTGGTATGCCGCGGGATGCTGATGGCGTGAAAATTATTGTCTGTGCGTTGCTTAGATTGGTCTGGTCTTCAGCGATGATTTGGCCAAATCCGTTGGAGATCCCAAGGGTTACAGTTGCTGTTCCGTCGCAGCTGCCATAATCGAACTGGATAATGCCTTCTGAGCTCAGCAAAGCTTCAAAGTTGCAGTTGGCGATATTTCCACCATAGGACCGAACGTACCACATGATGCCTAGGTGGGTTGAATTCGTCCAAATATATATGTCATGACCTCCATCAGTAACCCAGTCGTCCCAGGCAGGGGCAATTGCAGGTCTTCGTGCTAGTTCCGGTATGCTATTGCCGGGGCTCGTGTCTGGACCATAGAACGTAATTAGACCGTTGCTTGAGATGTAGATGGTTCTGTAGCTAACCCCGTAGAACAGGAAGTCAAATGGCAGAGTGTACTGCCAACACCCGTCGTCCGCATGCCAATTCATGGCAGTACCGCCTCCAACCCACTGTGGAGAAGCGTACCTTCGCGTGTAGTGGCTATAGAAGCAAGCAACGATTCTGGTCACAGCATTGTTTTCCGTCCATTGTTCGCCAGCTACAGGAGAAGCGTATGCTGTCACGTTGTAGCGTGAGGCTTGTAACGGCGTCCAGAGGAATCTGAGGGTGTAGTTTTCATTGACGTGCAAAGTGTTAATGGTCGCATCGTCAACTGTCGTGTCATTTATGATTATCTGTAGCCTAACGTTTGTTTCGTCGTTCAAGCCTACGTTGTACACTGTTGCGTTCAGCGTCGTGTTTTCGCCCGGCTCGACCAACGAAGGCGCATCGAGCGTTGCCGCAAGTTCATGTTCATATGAGGTCCCGATTGGTACATTTGTGTCCGCCAGTATTAAATGCAAGGTCTGTGATCCGTAACTGGCGTCCATGGCTATCCACAGGCCAGAAGCTTTGTCGTACCAAAACATGTAATCGTATCCTCCTAATCCCGTAAGATTGATGGGTATTTCCCAGCAGTCTATTAGACGATTACCTACGAGGATGGGTCTGCTGCCTGTGACCGTAGGGTTGTAGTTTAACAGGTTTATCGTTGAGCCAACGTTGATGTTTGTTTCTATCCATCCTGGGTACCACATACCCGTCCATCCAATTCCACTATCCTCTTCAACTAGCCTGTTGAAAGTGTCAACAACCATCCAGCCTGTTGTTGAATAGTCTGGATTCTGTTGATATTGTAGCATCGTGACGTTCATTTGGTATGGTGAGATGTATTTGGCATAGGTGAAGTTCCACCCTTCTTGGAACGTCCTCGAGCCTGACACAAGGTCTTCGGCGCAGATTGTGTAGTTGGCGTATTGGCCTTCAACCGGATGAATCAGTGCTTCCGCAACCGTGACGAATCTTGTAGCAACGTTGTTGGTTAGCATCGTCTCATTTTCTACCCGCGGAGCATAGGCTGTAATGTTGTACGTTCCTTCGGTCGTATGGTTCCATAGATAACTCAGCATGTATGAGGAACCGGACGGAAGGCTCTGCAACAAATCGGAAGTAACTAATGTACTATTGATTATGAGCTGCAGTTCCACGTTTGTCTCATTGTTCAATCCTCGGTTAATGACGGTTGCATTTAGCAGTGTGGATTCAACGGGCGTTACGAAGGTTGGAGTTTCCAGGTTCACAGCAACGTCATATGGGTATCTTATGGGAGAGTAGAGCAAGCTGTTTTCCAGTATTCGGCTGTATTTGTGCTCGTACGCCCACTCAAGGGTCTGGGACGAAGCAACGATGGAGCCTAAGCCATAATCGAACTTCAAATACGCTGGGTAGCCTCTAAAATCTTCAGTTATCACAACTTCAGAGTCGGCTGGATAACTGCTGAAGTACCCATGCACTGAAGATCCCCACCAATCGAGTTCAGCGTCAGTGATTAGGTTCGGTGTAGTCACCGCAGGGTGTGCGGGGTCAACAATGGTAACGCAGTCAGAAGAATAGTGGGTCCATCCTAGACCACTTGGAAGAGTGCCCACCCACTCGCCTCCATTCCAGCCCGAGTCAGCAGCGTGTATCTCCAGCACACCGCCACTGCTTACATAGTCCTCAAACCACCATCTGTAGGCGTCCATAGCATTGTAGAAGGCTTGATCTTGATCGGAAGCGATGACCACCTTAGAAAACGAGCTCAGATTAACAAGACCGAAATCGCTAGAGCTGAACACGGCATAAGCGATGCCATACAAAGAAAGCGCCTCTTCGTTCGCCGGATAATCCCATGGGTCTACGTTCTCGAATAGAGCCAATTCCAAATATCGGACATTGACGAAAAATGACACCATGTTGTTCGATGTGGAATCTTCGCCAGGGACTGGTGGAGCGTATGCCGTCACATTGTACACTTTTTCGATTGTTGGAGACCAGAGGAATTGGATTGTAAATGATGAAGCAACGGGCAATTCTGGGATGACAATCGAGCTGACCGTTGAATTGTCCAACAGCATATCCAATCTGACATTGGTTTCGTCGTTAAGCCCCATATTGAAAACGGTGGCGTTCAACAACGCTGAATCACCAGGCCGAAGGTAACTCGGGGCTTCCAGGGAAACTTCAAGTTCATGTTGAGGCTTTTGATATCTCGACCAAAGTATCGCATTGTATAGCAGTTTCAGAGGATGCTGATAGTACGGCGGTATCATTTCAAACCATGGAGAAATGTACAGTAGGCCTTTGTACGCAACGATTGCGCTTTCGTTGAAGTGCCCCATCGCAAGGTATTTGCCCTCGGTCAACTCGTTAGAATCCCACAAGCCGCTAGTCGGAACTGCGCTTCCAACGTTTGGAAATACCAAGGGGTTCGGAACGTCGGTAAAGAGCGGGTGAGTTGAATTCAATAAGTGAAGGAGATCTGTTCCTGTTTCGTAGTATGATATGTATTGATTCATGCCAAAAAGTGGCATCAGTTTGTTGTTGTTTGGGGCACCAATGTAGAACGTCCCTGCTGTCGCTATTAACCCGTGTCCTTCATGAACGTATCTTGTGACTGCGTTGATCTCGGAGTCTGTGAATTCCCAGCCTGCGTAACTGTCATACGCACATGAGATTATCAGCACGTCTGCTCCCGTGGCTGCGATATCAGCGTAAGTGATGTTTTCCTTGTTCAGAGTCGCGTAGTCGACGTAAACCATCGTGTTGCCGAAAAGCTGCCACTGAGCGTTAAGCGTCTGCCAACTAATTATTGCGTTACTCTCAACGTTTCCTGAAGAGTGTAGCACTACCGCTGTCACAGGTGTGCCCACGAAAATGTTTTTGCTCAATGCATTGTTCTCAGTGCTTGTTTCACCTGCAACAGGTACAACGTAGGCGGTGATGTTGTACGAGCCCTCAGCTGTGGGATTCCATGCGAGGCTGGCTGTTGCGAGGCCACCACTTGTTATGAAATCTATCATAGCGTAGTTGACGACGCTGTCATTTGCTAGGAGCTCAACTGTGACGTTGGTCTCATCGGACTCACCGAAGTTGAGAACACTGGCATTCACGAGTCCTGTTGTTCCCGGCTCCACGTAGGGTGGGGTTACCCAACTGGACATGATGAGTTCATGAGTTGGCAGAGACTGTTCAACGGCGTTTCTTGCGTTTATTCTTCCATAACCGTAATAAACGTCGAATCCTGAATCTCCCAAGTCGTCCGCAGTGTACCGCAACCATTGCCTGATCCAGTCTCTGCTCTTAGTTGGGTAATGGCTCCAGAGGAGGGCGGCCACACCTGCGACGTGCGGGCAAGCCATAGAAGTGCCGCTCATGTAATCGTAGTTTGAAGCGTACCCTTCATCGTTCATTGTCACATGATAGGTTGGCATCGTCGAATATATCTCGACCCCGGGAGCTGCAAGTTCAATCCAGTCCCCCCAATTCGAAAAATATGCCTTGAAGTCATTTTGGTCTGTCGCCGCGACGGCGATGACTTCATCATAAGCCGCTGGATACATCTTCATGTTTGTGTTATCATTTCCAGCGGCTGCAATTACTAGCACGCCCGCAGAATAGGCATACCTCACCGCGTCATGTATTAATTCGCTGTCACCTGAACCACCTAGACTCATGCTGATCACTTTTGCGCCCTGATCCACTGCGTGTATGATTCCGTTGGCAACCCAGTCATCGTAGCCCCAGCCCGAGTAATCCAGGACTTTCTCGGCCATTATTCGGACTTGAGCCAGACCGGCTATGCCGATCCCGTTGTTTATTGCTGCGGCGATTATTCCGGCGCAGTGGGTTCCGTGACCGCAGTCATCGCTTGGGTCAGTGTCATTGTTGGCCCAGTCAAACCCCAGCGGTACGAAGTTTGCGGTTAGTTCTGGATGTGAGTAATCGATGCCCGTGTCAACGACCGCCACGAGAACAGAGGAGTTGCCGGTCGTCGTGTTCCATGCCCAATCTGCTTGCACTTTCTGTGGACCCCACTGCAAGTTCCATGAAGGATCGTTGGGAACCAGCTGGGTTTGCATCTTCATGTTAGGTTCCACGTAGCTTGCTAGCTTTGCATCGTCTACCTCTCCTACGAAGGACGTTACAGACGTCAATGGAAGCTCTACCACCGCTGCTCTGACTACACCCTTGAAGCTGACGGTGTCAACGATTTTTCCCTGGTGTCTGGCTGCAATTTGTGCCACATCGGGAAGACTTGCAAACGTATTGTTGCTCAATCCGACGATGAGTCTAGTCTTGTTGCCATCCGAATAAGCTGACGAAAGCCATGCGTTTGTATTGTTGAAATCCCATTTCTGCGTGCTGCCTGAAGAGGAGTCATTCCCGAAGATGTTTTGCCAATCACTGTAAAGATTGTTTGTCGCATTCTGCTTCGGGGCCTCTTTTGGCGGAGCCACTCCACTTGCTCCTTTGACAGACTCTTGATAATGAACACTGTCTCGGCTGTCCTCTGCCGCGGACAGACTTGTAATCAACGGCAAGGATAACATGCTCGTGAGAAGTACTATGAGCATTAACATAACTAGAATTCTGTTTTTCATCATCCCTTCTCCTGCGAGGCCTTCAAACCAGTACGCTCGCACATGTATTAATAGCTTGTGCATTCGTCACATTTGGCATCAAATCGCTCCTCCGAGCCAGTTGACTTATCAAATGAGATATTCTGGACAGGTGGCAATTTTTGGCCACTTTCGCGCGAATCGCTTACTAGATTAACCGGAGTGTGCGCTTGAAGAATTTTGAGAGCCGACCTCTCCTCCTGTCATTACATCAGGTGTAATGTTGTATTGTAATCGTTTGATGTTGCCCTCCGCGCGCGCTTCGCGCGCTTTTGGTAACATCAGATGTAACATTGTTTGGTAACAAATCCTGAAGAAGCAGACGGGTTATACGAGCGGATGCCTGGTCGCTAAGACCCCACTGGGATATTAGCACACCCTAGAATGCTTAAATATCCTTGCTCGATATTTTCTTGGGAAAGTTCATGGAGTCTCAAAGTCAGGGTATCAGATTTTTCAACAGTCTGACGCGCCAGAAGGAAAAGTTTATTCCGATTGAAGAGGGAAAGGTAAAAATGTACACGTGTGGGCTCACTGTCTATGACTTTGGACATGTAGGCAACTTTCGGGCATTTATTTTTGAAGATCTCCTCAGGAGGTGGCTCGAGTACCAAGGTTTCAAAGTCACTCAAGTCATGAACTTGACAGACGTGGACGACAAGGCGATTAACGGTGCTAGGAAGAACGGTGTCCCCCTCAAGGAATATACGGAACGTTACGCAAAGGCTTTCTTTGAAGATGTTGAAACTTTGAACATCGAAAAGGCCGAGTACTATCCGAAAGCGACAGAGCACATACCAGAGATGGTGGCTCTCATCACGAAACTGATGGAGAAAGGCTATGCATACAAAGGCGAGGACGGCTCAATCTACTATGACATTTCAAAGTTCAAAGACTATGGGAAACTTGCGAACATCAAGGTTGAAAACCTCAAACTAGGTGCAAGAGTAAAGGTTGACGAATACGGCAAGGATGAGGCGCAGGACTTCGCCCTATGGAAGACATGGAACGAAGAGGACGGCGATGTCTTCTGGAAGACGCCGTTCGGAAAAGGAAGACCCGGATGGCACATCGAGTGCTCAGCCATGTCAATGAAGTACTTGGGCGAAACGCTAGACATTCACTGCGGAGGCGTGGACAACATGTTCCCGCATCATGAAAATGAAATCGCTCAAAGCGAAGCAGCCACGGGAAAGAAATTCGTGAATTACTGGCTTCACAACGAGCATTTGCTCATCGAAGGCAGAAGAATGGCTAAGAGTCTGGGCAACTACTACACCGTGCGGGATTTAACAGCAAAAGGTTACGACCCGAAGGCAATTCGGTATCTTCTGCTGGCAACGCATTACAGGCAGCAGGTCAACTTCACGCTCGAAGGCTTGGAAGCCGCCAAGAATACAGTTGACCGACTCACAAACTTTGTCCTCCGACTCCCAGACGCTGATGGCAAGGGCAGCGGAGAACAGCTCCGGTCGCATATCGAAAGGGTACGCAACGGTTTTCAGGGGGCAATGGACGATGATCTGAATACAAGCGTGGCTCTCGCTGCACTCTTCGATTTCATAAGAGAAGTCAACAATCTGATTGACGTAAACAAGCTCAGCAAAGAGGAGGCACAGGAGGTTCATGAGCTGATTCTCAAGTTTGACAAGGTTCTCGGCGTCATCGGTGAAGTCAAGAGAGAAGAGAAACTGCCGAAGGAGGCAGAACAGCTCATCATGAAAAGGGAAGAAGCAAGAAAGGCCAAGGACTGGAAAACGGCTGACGATATCAGACAGCAGCTCAAGGCCATGGGCATACTTATAGAGGACACACCTCAAGGCGTCAAATGGAGAATCGAGAAACGCTAGGAAGCTTCCTGGAACGAGACTTGAAGCATCGAGATAGCACGAGGGTCCGTAGCTTTGGATTGGCGTGAAATCTTTTTTTTCAGAATTCTAAGATTGGCACGAAGGTTACACATTGACAGGATACTCAGAGGGTCGGCGCAACCCTTCGATGAGTTTTTCAAGGGTTTCGAGAAGGTCGAAGCCGTGAAGAGAATATTCGGCGAAAAAACAGAGGAGGTGCTTCGCAGTCTTAGGGTCGAGTTCACTTGGGCAGGCTACATGGGAGTCAACCCGTCAAACGGACATCTGTTCGTCAATTCGAGGTACTTGAACGAGGGAAATAGAACCGATGTTTACCTCGATGTCATCCATGAGCTTGTTCACGTGAAGCAGTACATGGAAGGAAGGGAGCTTTTCGACAGCCGCTATGGTTACGTGGAAAGGCCGACTGAGGTTGAAGCTTACAGGTACGCGGTTGAAGAAGCAAGGAGGCTGGGATTGAGGGAGGAGAGGATTTGCCAGTACCTCAAGACAGAGTGGATGAGTGACAGGGATTTTAAAGGACTCGCCAAGACCTTGGGAGTCAGATGTGGACAATAAGCGTTTGTGGGAGACGCGATTGTCTCCGCGGTCGTGAAATACTTGTTCTTAGGGAGGTATTGAAATTGTTGTGAGTCGTGTCCTCAGCTCAGCGGCCCTGTCTTCGATCTCTTTTCTCAGCAGAACGATGTCTGATGTGAGTGCTTTCTTCACGTCTTCGGTCAAGTCTGACTTTTTGACTTCTTCCTCCAGCTTTGCAATGTCTCTTTCAGCTGAGCCTCTTATCTCTTCCGTCTTCTTCAGCGCTTCTGTCTTCACCTTGTCGATTTTCACAAAATGATCTCTTACGTCTTTCACTCTCTTGTTTGTGTCTTCCCGTATTTTGTTCAGTTTTTTCCTGTACTCATATTCTGAAACGCGGCTCATTACTTCACCCTACTTTGGTTCTTCTAAAGTCTAATGAGGTCACTCACGTTTCAAATAAGCTTTTTCGTATAACACAGAACCGAGCGATTACACGACACGAAGAATTATGTCACTCAACGGCATCATTTCACAAAGATGGGCTCGCTCGCAAAGTCGCTGCTTTCGCCTCGAAGATTCCAATAATCCTTAACGTATTTGTCTCTGTAGAGTCTTTCTGCAAGCTGCTGCTCATGAGTCGTCAACATGCCACCATTCAGTTTCATGTCCAGAGCTCCCTGAAAGCCTTCTACCAGGGCACGACTTATCTCTTCGTTTGAAACGTTTTTGCCAAGTTCATCTTGCAGCGAAGTGAGTTTGTGTTTAGCGACCCGTACAACTTGCATGCAGCTTTCAGCCCAAGGCACACGTAGACACTTAAACATTTTTTCAAGGTTGACTCTTGCAAGAATTGTTCCATGTTGCAGCACCACTCCGTGCCTGTGACACTGAGCGCTTCCAGAAATCTTTCTGCGGTTGACTGTCAGGTTTGGGCATGCCTTCACATTGCCCTCGTTAAAATCTGCAACCAAACCAAGAATGCCCAGAGCCGCGGTTAAGCCAGAGTAGATTCTTGCGTAAACCTCGGCTATGTCGTTTGTTTTCAAGCTCTCCTTGGCTGCCACCACGCTGTATGTAATCTCACCCTCTGCATCGTGATACACCGTGCCTCCGCCCGTGATCCGTCTCACCACATCGACACCTTGTTCCGCACAGTTCTGCCGCTGCACCTCATTCTCGACTTTTTGAAATCTGCCTATTGAAACGGCAGAACGCTTCCAACGGTATAGTCTCAAAGTATCCGTTGTTCGACCTTCAATTCTGGCATTCAAGATGACCTCGTCAATCGCCATATTCATGAACGCATCGTGCGTTTCGAGTTCCAGCAATCGCCAAGCATTCAACGTGGAAAACATCCAAAAAGAAAAAACAAGGCTATCCTTAATTGCTTTTTGGCGTGAAGATTAATCTATTCACACTGAAATAGCTGTCCTTGTTTGCTGACCTAGGTGTCATCAGCGCTCTGGTGTCCCATGCTTGCTTCTAGGGGCACGATCAGGAGTCTCCGCCACGAGGAAAAAAAATATCCCTTGCTTCGCAGGATTGACTAGTTGTGTGGGTGAATCGTTGATGATTTGCAGGTTTTTTGAGTTCAGGCATGCGGAAACGACCGACAACAGTCGGGGAATATTCTCGGGCTGGCGCGACCCGCAGCTCACCCCGAATGGGCTGTCGCAGGCACACGCGATTGCAGACCAACTCAAACGGAGTAGAATTGACTTTGCGTTTACTTCACATCTGATAAGAGCTCGAAAGACCCTTGAAATCGTTCTAGAAAAACATCCTGACGTCCCCGTTTTCATGGACGACCGACTTATCGAACGTTGCTATGGGCTACTTCAGGGCAAGAGCAAGGTGAAACTTGCGAATGAAATGCCAGAATGGTTCGCAAAGATTCATCGCGGCTACGATTTTCCACCGCCCCAAGGAGAAAGCCTGAAGATGGTGGAGCACCGCACAGTGCCCTTCCTGACACAACTAATGGAGTGGCTTAAGAACAACCCTGGGAACATAGCCATCTCTTGCCACGGCAATTCTTTACGTCCAATACGCCGAGTTTTCGAGCATCTAACTCTGAAACAGATGCTCCAAATAGAGAACCCACAGAACCGCGCGATGTCTTATGCCCTTCAAGTTCACAACGTCAACATCAAAGCCCCCAGAAAGAGCACAATCGAACCAAGTTGGCAAGGCATCCTAGTCCCTCACGAAGTAAAACTAGCATCGGACAACAGAAACCCGTTAAGAATGTACTATTAGCTAATCTATTCGACATACACGCACATCTGACTTGCAAAAGACGTGAAAAGGGTAGCTTGAATCGAGGCTCATAATCGAAGACGAAGAAGCTGAAGAGCGTTTCATGCCTCACAGCATATTCCACACACAGACATATTGTCCAGAAGCCATCATTCTAACCGCCGAAATCTGACTTTTAAACATCGAAAAGAGATTCTTACTCGATACGCAATGTTTGAGCAACTGTTTCAAGACTCTGTGCACACGCTGATCATACTCTTCTGGCTCATGCTGGCTGCTACTATCACAGTGGGTGCATTGTGGACGCAAATGAGTCGAAGAAATTGAGAGAAAGGAGGAGGCTCACTTACGCAAAGAAACCCAAAAGTGAAAACGACGCCCCAGAGGGATTTGACTCAATTCGACGACGAGCTGAGAAAATACTGTGAACGAATGAACGGCGAACCTTTCGACCTGAAGGATCGCCTTACGATGCTCGAAAATCACAAGGACAACCCCGCCCCCAACTCGATTTTCGGCGCTATCTTCCAAGAGCTAAGGAACAAGGCTAAGCACGAAAAAAGAAGAAAAATCTTTTAGGCTTGTATGAGAACGATTTCTTCCTTTTAGACAAGAGATAGAAAGAACACAGAAAAGACCACATGAAAAGTGTATGCGATTCCCTCGACCACTCGAGCAGCAGTACCAAAAAATAGAACACTGACTCTCTCGAAGGCGGATAAGTCCTCCGCACGTTCGAGCGCACAAGCATTCGAGTAAGCCTCCCAAGCCGCATCATCCTCTGACACATTCTGCCTTTTCCAGGTTCGCACACACATAAAACGTCACAACGAATGCGTGTGAAAGAAATGGCGAGTCAGCAATGAAAATTCGCATGCAACATTACAACTGACGTACAAAGCAACATTACATCTGACGTAAAAACGTAGACCGAGGGGGAGTCATCGTTGAAACGTTTCCACAGATCAACGATGACACATTACATCTGACCCAACAACAAAGAGGAATATGTCACCTCAAGATTCTTCAAATGCACGCTGGAAAGGCACTTAAGCCCGAAGAGCTTTGGAGATCTTGTGTCAAAGTACACTAAAACTGCGATCAACGCAGACCTGCTGCAGACAATTCTCGAAGGCGCCAAACATGTCTACCCCAGGGAAACAATCTTGCTTCTCAGAGGCGTGAAAAAGAAGGATTTGATCACAGTCACAGAGCTCCTCGTGCCTCCTCTTGCAAGATATGGACAGGGGTTTGCCCACCTTCCGCTTTGCATGTTGCCTATGGATTTCTCTATTGTCGGAACAGCACATTCTCATCCATCTGGAAACACCACGCCCTCCCACGCGGACATGAACCACTTTTTTGGACCTATACTCATGATTGTGGGTTTCCCATTCACGGATGAAAAGAACGTTGCAGTCTACAATCGCGACGGAGAAACGTTAACACTTCAAGTGATAATCCCCTGATGCCATACGCTTGGCAGCGCAGTCCACATTCAAACGTACCTGCTCGCTGAAGTCCCTTCACGGAGGAAGTTGGCACGCAACGTGAATTCGTATACTTTATATCCTTAGTCAACCGATGTTGAAATTGACGTCGGACAACACGATGTGCAAAAAACCTGGAGCTCTATGTGGTGACCGCTTGTGACGATGCGTAAACGTGGGAGAAGCCGAAAACACAACTGGATTGAATTCCAAAACATTGAGAACGACTGCTCGCACGAAGCCCAATACCTAAGATGGGTCAGTGTCAACAACCCTGCATTAGCCCAGCGGGCACAGTCGGGTTGCCCAAGATGCAGCCAGAAAAAATTCAGACTCAGACACGACAAGAAATTCAACAATGTACGTTTCTACTGTCCAGAATGCCGCTTCGAAACCTCCTACCACATAATACCCCCCAAGAAGAGCCTCCACACGATTGAGATTCATGACACGCGAGGAATGCTCATTGGCTTGAAAAACGTTGACGATTATCATGATAAGACTAGCCGAGAGAACGCTGATACCCGAGTAATGCTTGCAGAACGAAAACTGGACTTGGGCGGCGAATGGTTCGACGGCATTTCAGGCACAAACTCACAATCACGATACTTGAGCCGCGAAGAAATCCTAAAAAGGATAGAGGAACGCAAGATGAAAAAGCTTATGAAAGCGGCGCTGGAAGAAATCGAAAACGAAGAACGAGAATACCACGATTCAGCCATAGAAACCGACATATTAGGAGAAGACATGACGGACGTTGGGGAAGACGTGGCAGACTGATTTTCTGTAATATAGGATGAGGAAGAAGGAGTTATTCAAGTATCTTCGACCTCTTAGCAATTAGTTTTGTCGCTTAATCTTGCTGTAAGTGCACATAGAAACCTTGCAAGGCATATGACTACTGCGTCTATCGGCTCCTTTTTTTTGCCCTGTTTTACGTTTCAGAAAGCCATGAATAGTCTTTGCATCCTTCTGCAACAGAAGACGTAAATGTTCATATGGAATTTCAGCTATGGGTCAGCAGCCTTTGATATCAAGGGTAATCATGCTCGTGGACTTGGACTATTTCTTTGCCCAGTGCGAGGAGTTGAGGAACCCATCCATAAAGGATAGACCTGTTGTAGTCTGTGTTTATTCGGGACGAACTGAGGACAGTGGCGCGGTAAGCACTGCAAACTACATTGCTAGAAAATACGGCGTGAAATCAGGTATGCCCATTTTCATGGCCAAGAAAAAGCTAGAGGACACAAACGCGGTTTTCTTGCCAGTGGACCATGCCTTGTACGAGGAAATCTCCGGGAAAATCATGGGCATTTTGAAAGATTTTACAGACCGTTTTGAGCAAGTTGGAATAGATGAAGCATATCTCGACGTGACTCAGAAAGGAAATGGAAGCTTTGAAGAGGGCCGCAGACTGGCCGAAAACGTAAAGAATGAAATACTTCGCCAACAAAAACTCACGTGTTCAATCGGTGTAGGACCCAACAAACTCGTCGCAAAAATCGCGGCTGACACAAAAAAACCCGATGGCCTAACCGTGGTCACACCTGAACAAGTCACAGTTTTTCTAGCACCACTACCTGTGAGCCGACTGATCGGCGTCGGGACAAGAACCAGAGAAAGAATGCAAGCATTGGGGATTAACACGGTATTCGACCTTTCACGCTACGACATGCAAAGACTAATCGCGGTCTTCGGAAAGACCTCAGCCACATATTTCCACAACGCTTCGCTCGGAATAGACGAAGAGGCCGTTCAAGAGACAGGCGAAGCCACATCAATCAGCAGAATCGCAACATTGAAACAAGACTCCCGAGAAATCGACTTCATACTTGAAAAGACCGACGAATTATGCAAAGAAATCGAAGCCGCAGTCGCAACCGCCAGGATGTTATTCAAGACTATCGGAATAATCATCATCACAACCGACATGGGCATTCACACCAGATCAGAAACACTTGAGAACCCGACAGACAGCTTAGAAACCATGAAAGGAATGGTCAAAGAACTCTTAGAACGATTCTTCAGCCAAGAAGAGTCGAAGGCACGAAGAGTGGGCGTCAAAATCTCAAACTTCTTCAAAGAACAAAAAAACCAAAGGCAATTCACCAGCTTCATTGAAAACACTAAAGACTGACTCTTCCGTTTCACAACAGATGCCAGCAAGCTTTATTTTCAATGCCATCCCACGTTCTCTTGAAAAGACATGAACCATGAAGACCGAGATAGGACCCATGACAGGTTGCCTCCGGGTCAAACGCCTATCAAGAAGCTTCCAAGATGGAGAATAGACCATCCTGGCATCACTGGATCTAATCCCAAAATCGATTTGAAAACTTACATCTTAACTATAGATGGAGAAGTTGAAAAACCCTTGAGGCTCAATTGGAATGAAATTGCGCGCCTCCCAAAGGTTGAGTCTGTAAGTGATTTTCATTGCGTCGAAGGTTGGAGCGTTCTTGACTGCAAATGGGAAGGTATCCGCTTCACAGAGATAGCCAGTCTCGTAAAACCTGAAAAAGATGCAAAGTTCGTCACTTTTGAATGCGCAGACGGCTACACGACATCGCTTTCACTGCCTGAACTCTTTGGCGAGGACGTGCTCTTGGCTTACGGACTTGAGGGAAAGCCTTTAGAAATAGGCTACGGCTTTCCGCTTAGACTGGTCCTTCCCAACAAGTACGCGTACAAAAGCGCGCTCTGGGTAACGCGGATAAGATTCACTTTGAAAAAAGAGGTTGGCTTCTGGGAAAAAAGAGGCTACAGCGACACTGCTGATGTTTGGACCAACGACCGCTGTTCTAGATGAAAAGGCTTTCAGCAGCCCGGCAAAATCATCTAGCCTTTCCTCTCTACTGAACGAGTTTGCTGTACACTCCCAGCGTCTGTTCGGCCACTTTTTTCCATGTGAAATAATCCAGAACCCTTTTTCGGCCGTTTTCGCCCCATTCTTTTGCTCTCTGGGGCTCTCTGAGCACTTCGTTTATTCCCCAAGCTATGTCTGTGGGGTCTTCGCCGTTTATGTGAATTCCGTTCTGACCGGGGCCGGAGCTGAGGACTTGTTCTCGAAACCCGACTACCCCTCGTGCTCCGACGACGACGGGTTTTGCCATGGACATGGCTTCCAAGCTTACTATGCCGAAAGGCTCGTAGACTGAAGGAAAGACGCATACGTCCGACGCACCATAATGCAGTATCCTTTCATCCTCTGGAACAAAATCAAACCGATAAACCACCTTGTCCATGATACCTAGTCTGTTCGACGTTTCCACAATGTCACTCTGTTCTTCGCCTTTGCCCAGGATCACCAGCTTCGTCTTTGGAAATTCCTCAAAAACCATGGGCATCGCTTGAACCAAGTTCTTCACACTTTTCACCCAAGTTAGTCTCCCAAGAAAAAGAATCATGTTCCAACCGGATGGGATTCCGTACTGTTCTCTTAGTTTAAGCACATCCTCTTCAACGCAGTTTTCTGGGTCGTACCGTTTCGGATCCACGCCGTTCCACACCACGCTTATTTTTGATTGAGACCAGCCGTGCTTCGTTAGGTCGTCCTGCATTGCGTTGCTCACAGTTATTATTCTGTCCGCTACTTGAGCTGCTGCCTCTTCAAGATGCGAGATAACCTCAGACCCATGTCCCCCGCTCCTACCCCACTCAGTGCTGTGAACATGGAATACCACGGGTATCTTGGTTTCGTTTTTCGTTATCAGCCCTGAAATGCAGCTCAGCCAGTCGTGTACGCACACGATGTCGAAATGCTCTCCTCTTTTCCTTATAAGCTCGTTAATGAACTTTGTTGAACTCAGAATGTTATACATGAAAACATCGTTGAAAAAACGGATGTTTTTCCCCCACCTCTTCAAATCATCAATAACAAACATCGGAAAAACGTTGCTCGCATCAGCGATCAATGGACGCTGCACATCAACCCCCTCTAGAAGCTCAGTCGTCTTCAGGTTTCCCGCATTCAGAGTAAACACCGAGACATCGTGTCCCAACTGAACGTATTCGCGCGTTATGTACTGAGCGTATGTACCTAAGCCACCCACAAGCGCTGGTGGATACTCCCAAACAAAAAACCCAATTCTCAAATGCATTCACCCTGATGCTCTCTACAGTAGTTTGGCTAGAGGAGTTATGTTTTTCTGTTCACGGGGCTGGCCAGCGCCAAGAGCCACCACAACTGAAAGAGCGTGCCACCGAAAGTTTATAGTGCAATTAGTAGGTAAGATTGAGGCTTGTGTAGGTGAATGCATTGCAAGACCCCGTGCGAACTGCGGCTGAAAAAATAAGAAAGCTTGAAGTCCAAGGCGCGAGGAACGTCGCGATAGCGGCAATAACGGCGATGGAAGAGTTGGCAAACCAAAAGACGGCTCGGACTAAAAAGGCATTTCTAGAAGAGCTCCTAAAGGCCAAGGAGACTCTTTTCGCTTCAAGAGAAACGGAACCTCTGATGAGAAACGCTGTTCGACTAATCATAAATCAAGTTGAAAACAGCACTGACAAGAGCATCACGAAGCTGACTCAGATAGTCTCGACCGCGTCCCATCGATTCTTGAAAGATCTTGAAAACTCGAAAGAGCGAATAGCTGAAATAGGAGCGAAAAGAATCAGGAGCAATTCTACAATTCTCACTCACTGCCACTCTTCGACGGTGACTTCTATCTTAAAGAGAGCCAAGCAGGAGGGGAAATCCTTTGAACTCATATGCACCGAAACTAGGCCTGTTTTTCAGGGAAAGATCACCGCACGCGAAATGTTGGACCTAAACGTTAAAACGACGTTCATAATTGATTCAGCCACCAGGTTCTTCATGAACCATGTTGATCTAGTAATCGTGGGAGCGGACGCCATAACTTCTGAGGGAAACGTGATAAACAAGATTGGAACAAGTATAGTTGCACTCGCCGCTCAAGAAGCGCGCACCCCCTTCTACGTAGTGTCAGAGCTTCTCAAGTTTGATCCAGCAACGATGTACGGAGACTACGAGAAGATAGAAGAGAGAAACTCTAGCGAAATCTGGAAAGATGCGCCGAAGAAGCTAATCATCCGGAATCCCGCATTTGACGTTACAAGAAGAGATTTCATCCACGGGATAATCTGTGAGGAGGGAATAATATCGCCGCATTCGATAACAGAGGTAATGCAGAGGAAATATCAATGGGTTTTCAAGTGAAGAAGCCTAAGGCCCTTGCCCCCACGTCTCCAGAGCCGCTTTCAACTCCTTATGTTTCTTAGCATATGCGTCCAATGACACACCTTGCATGGCTGCATCGACCGCTTGTCGCATGGCCTCGGCTCCCGCCAGTGTTCCATCAGGGTGTCCATGGATACCTCCACCTGCCTGTATCACGAAATCTTTTCCGAAGAACTTGACCAACGCAGGCACCAGCCCGGGATGCAGTCCTCCAGAGGCAACAGGCAACACCTGTTTCAGACCGTCCATCTCCATCGTCAATGCATCACGGTTTTCTGCAACGTCCTCAGCTGATTCAAACATTTTTCCTACGACAGTTCCAACATGAAGCTGATCCACACCCAACATTCTTGCGACCTTGGCCACGACGCCCATGGAGATCCCGTGTTTGGGATCCTTCGTAAACGCTGCGTGACCAGCCCTGTGAGCGTGAATTATAAGGTCAAAATCGTGCTGGCGAAAGGTCTGCAGCGCCGCAACGCCGCACGTGAGAATGTCAATCATCACGTATTCTCCTCTGTGGCTCACAACGGTCTCGGCTCTTTTCAACATCTCATTCGTTTCAGCCGTTATATTGACCATGTAGACCTTCTTCTCCCCCGTTTTTTCCTCAGCTCGATCTCGCTTTTCCAGAGTCCTCGCAAGGCGATCTTCGAATGGGTTGAACGTTTGACTGCCAAGATTTTCGTCGTCCTTGACTATGTCGCATCCTCCAACCCACGCGTCATATGCGACCTTCGCGTGATCCGCTGTTTTAAGCCCGAGTTTAGGCTTGATTATCGTTCCCACCAACGGACGATCGTCGACTCTCAGAAGCCTGCGTATCCCCTTGACACCGTACTTCGGTCCCGGGAAGCTTCGGACGAGTTTTCGCGGAAAAATGACGTCGTTTAGTCTTAGATTCTTCAAGGCGCGTAACCCGAAGATGTTTCCCGCTACGCTGCTGAGGATGTTAGGCATGCTCCCTGATTCGAAGAGCTGCAGGGGGTAAGCTATGCGAACGGCACTGCCCTCTATGCTGAAAACGTGAGCCGCGAGTTTGAGAACATAAGGTTTCACCGTTGAAAGCTCCGTCCAGGTCCCTACCGAACTTTCGGCAGCAACGGCTCCCGCCGCTTCGTAGATATTGATGCCGGCAGGTTCCACGTGAAAATCGCAGATAACTTCTGTTTCCTTTGGTGCGTATTTCAAATCAACAAAATCCCTGTACCTCAACCAGCTTACCTTCCACGCTCTGTGAATATCATTTTACATTTAAAACCTTTGACACTCTGCAGCCGCAACGCTTTCGATATGGAATTTGCGCGAGGCTTACCCACAGCAAGCAGTATTACATACCAAGGATCGGAAAAAATCAAGGCTCTCTGGCAGATTATGAAGACCGGAACCAGTGTGCCAATTAGTTCTACAACGCATTTCACTCAACTACTAGTCTCATCCACACCACAAACCCCACGCTAGACTACTCGGTATATCTAGTACGAGCCTCTTATCATCGTTTCAGCAAAGAGCCAAGTGGTGACCGCATGAACCCAGTGCAGTCACATTTATATGCGCACCCGACAAACGTTCAACTGACGGCGACCTCTTGTTCGGTAAATAATCGTAGTTGCCGTTCGAATTTGAAGGTGGATGATAACGGGATGAAATCCAAGGTGGAATTTACAGATGAAGAACTCAACCAGATTGCGGAACTCGTTTCCGAGAACTTTGAAGTGTATGGTTTCGACTCTGATTCACAGACAGACAAGATACTGCAGAGTATCTTCAGGAAAATCAAGGGCTCAGAGTGGACCAAGGCAAGCTGAGGCTTTCATCACGGCGTGGTCATAGACATTTTGTCCATCAAATCAGGCGCGTTCAAAAAAAGAATCTAAAGCCAACCCGTGTCAGAAGTCTATCCACCCTGTTCAAGAGCTGCCAAAAAAAAGGTTGGGGTGCGCGAGTGACGGCTTCGACCTTCGTAGCTCAGTTTAAATATTAGGATTGTGATTAGACGTAGCGAGAGGATAACTTTCCATGGGTTCCAAGTCTCCGAGAGGCGAATTCGCCGCAAGAGCGCTTGTTGAGAAGCGGAAGCGGTTCCGCTGGAGCAGCATGTATTACAACCGCAGAATCCTTAGACTTGATGTCAAGGCAGACCCGCTTCAGGGGGCTCCCATGGGACGCGGCATAGTTCTTGAGAAAGTCGGCGTTGAAAGCAAACAGCCAAATAGCGCCATAAGGAAGTGTGTCAGAACACAACTCATCAAGAACGGCAGGCTCATAACCGCCTTCTTGCCGGGAGACGGCGCCTTGAACGTTGTAGACGAGCACGACGAAGTCTTAGTCGAGGGGATAGGCGGTTCGCGTGGAAGAAGTATGGGCGACATTCCGGGAGTGCGATGGAAGGTCATAACAGTCAACGGTGTATCCTTGAACGAACTCGTGTACGGAAGGAAGCAGAAGCCAGCCCGGTGAGAGACTTGAGTCAGAAGCAGGAACAGAAACAGGAACAAGAAGTTAAGCTTTTTGAGAAATGGAGTTTCAAGAGCGTCGAAGTCAAAGACTTGGGCTTGCAGAGATACGTTTCGCTGAGGCCTGTCGTGATTCCTCACAGCATGGGAAGACATGAACATAAGCGCTTCCGCAAAGCAAGCATAAACGTGGTTGAAAGACTGGCAAACAACCTCATGCGCCCTGGAAAGAACGCAGGAAAAAAAGCCAAAGTTATGAACATCGTGAGGCACGCGTTTGAGATAGTTAACCTCCGCACAGGGAAGAACCCTATAGAAGTCCTAGTCAAAGCCGTTGAGAATTCTGCCCCATGCGAAGACACGACACGAATCAGCATGGGCGGTATCGCCTACCACCTTTCAGTGGACGTTGCACCTCAAAGAAGAGTCGACTTAGCCCTGCGACACCTCGCAGACGGAGCAAGACAAGCAGCAGTAAACAACCCACGTTCGATAGAAGAATGCCTCGCCGAAGAACTAATACTAGCCGGCAACAACGACATGAAAAGCTTCGCAGTCGCTAAACGCCACGAAATCGAAAGAGTAGCCCAAGCCTCAAGATAGAAGACAGGCCTCTCAACATCAACTTTACGCGCAACACTCTTTCTCAAATTCGACAGCGAGTCAGCAGAAGCTCTATTCGATCTTAGCGTGGTTTATTTGCGCGATCCACACACAGTTACGTGTGGTTGCTTTAACGTGAATTCAAAAAAAGCCCTGAGGGAAATCATAAAAACTTTGATGGCCAGCCATTCACCCAGCAGCCGCGACTTGAGCTTTCTCAAGAAGCAGGCGGCTGTCAAATACCAACTGCAGAACGTGCCCTCCAATTCCGAAGTAATACATCTGCTAAAACCCGAAGAGAAGCGAAAACTGCTGACACTCCTGAGAAGAAAGACGACGAGGACAATCTCAGGCGTCACAATCGTAGCAGCGATGACAAAGCCCTATCCATGTCCACAGCCTGAACCCTGCGCGTATTGTCCCGGAGGACCTGCCGTCGGCGTCCCCCAAAGCTATACGGGCTTCGAGCCAGCAGCCATGCGCGGACTTCAAAACCAGTTCGATCCGTTCCTGCAGGTCAAATCACGCATCGAACAACTGCAAGCTATTGGACATACTGTGGACAAGGTAGAACTCATCATAATGGGCGGAACTTTCCCCGCCACGCCAGCGAATTACCAGACATGGTTCGTACAACGCTGTCTCGACGCCATCACCGAAAAAGAATCAAACAACGTGGAAGAAGCGAAGAAGAACGCAGGAAAAAGCAGAATCCGCAACGTCGGCATAACCGTGGAAACAAGACCTGACTGGGCCAAAGAAAACCACGTAGATCAGATGCTGAGTATGGGTGTAACCCGCGTTGAAATGGGCGTTCAAAACCCCACCAACAAGATTTACCGTCTGGTCGGAAGAACACACTCGGTAAAAGATGTCGTGGAAGCCACACGGATAATGAAAGACGCTGGACTGAAGATCGTCTACCACATGATGCCCGGCCTCCCAGGCTCAAACCCAGAAAAAGACTTGCAGACATTCAACAAAATCTTCACTAATCCCAGCTTCAAGCCTGACATGATGAAGATTTACCCCTGCCTAGTACTGAAAAACACAAGGGCATATGAATGGTACATGGAGAAAACATTCAAGCCCTATGGTAACGAGGAGGCCGTTGACCTCATCGCAGACATAAAGAAGAGTGTTCCGAGATGGATGCGTATCATGCGTGTCCAACGTGACATCCCCGCACCGTTAATCGTGGCCGGCGTGAACAAGAGCAACCTTAGGCAAATAGTGCAACAGAAAATGGCCGAGAAAGGAACGAAGTGCAACTGCATACGCTGCAGAGAAGTGGGCCACCAAACCCCGGGCGACACGAAACTGGACCCAAAGAACGTAGGCATCGTGACGACTCGATACGACGCTTCTGCAGGCGAGGAAGTCTTCATTTCAGCAGAAGACGTGAAGAAAGACGTATTGATCGGCTACCTCAGGCTTAGAATCCCCTCCGAAAAGGCTCACAGAAAAGAAATAAACGCGAAGCCGTGCGCAATAGTGCGGGAACTCCACGTCTACGGCCCGCTAGTCCCAATCGGCAAACACCTTGAAAAAGCCTGGCAGCACAAAGGCTTAGGAAAAATCCTGCTAGCAAAGGCAGAAGTTATAGCCCGAGAGGACTATGATTTAAAAAAGATTCTGGTAATAAGTGCACTGGGAACAAAACAGTACTACAGGCGGCTCGGATACAAACACGATGGAGTTTACATGTCAAAAACGTTGGAGACTCAAGAATGAGCAACAAAGAATTTTCTGGTTACAGAGGAAAGGCGTTGGAAAGCATAAAGAAAGTCGGGGCTGAAGTGGGCGACATGTTACGTGTGACAAAAGAGAGTGAGGTCTACGAGGGAATCTTGATCCCTCGCTCGGAATACGGCGACGAAACTCACCTTGTTTTGAAGCTAAAGAACGGCTATAACATCGGGATAGAAATAACAGCGGATACGGCAATCAAGAAAATGGGTAAAGGAACGAAACCAGCGTTCGCAGCTCCACCACAGCCTGAGCAGAACCCGCTACTCCCGAGAGTTACCATCATCAGCACTGGCGGAACCATAGCCAGCCGAGTGGACTACAGAACGGGGGGCGTGCGACCAGCCCTGACGGCGAGCGACCTCTACAGTGTCGTGCCCGAGCTAGCAGACATAGCGCGAATAGACACTCATATACTCTTCAGCATCTTCAGCGAAAACATAACCGCTCAACATTGGGCAGAACTCGCCAGAGCCATAGCTGACCAAGCATCTGAAGGCGCAGACGGAGTTGTCGTTGCCCACGGGACCGACACCATGGGCTACACGGCAGCAGCCCTCAGCTTCGCCTTGCAGAATCTGCCTTTCCCAGTTGTGATCGTGGGTTCACAGCGTTCTGCGGACAGACCGAGCTCGGACGCAGCCACAAACGTCATAGGCGCCGTTTTAGCAGCAGCAAAAGCACCTTTCGCGGAAGTCACAGTTGCCATGCACGAGACAACCTCGGATGACTGCATAGTGTTTCACAGAGGCACAAAAGTCCGCAAGTGCCACACGAGCAGAAGGGACGCGTTCAAAACCGTGAATGCAACACCCCTCGCCAGAATGAAAAACCGAGAAGTTACCATGCTAACAGAGAACTACAAAAAACGCGGCGCTTCAAACGAGCTTAATTTGAAGCCTGAATTTAGCGACAGAGTAGCTCTCCTCAAATTCTATCCCGGCATAGATCCAGCAGTGCTGGACTGGCTTGTGGAAAAAGGCTACAAAGGGATAATTCTTGAAGGAACAGGCTTGGGTCACGTCAGCATGAAAAGCTTTGAGGCGGTACTGATGGCTGTCAAGAAAAATGTGGTCGTAGCCATGGCTTCCCAGTGCCTCTGGGGAAGGATTAACATGAACGTTTACGATGCTGGACGCGACCTGTTGGCAAGGGGCGTCATTCCCTTGGAGGACATGCTTCCCGAAACAGCGCTCGTCAAGCTCATGTGGGTCTTGGGACAAACCAAGGATGTGGACGAAGCGAAGAGACTTCTTACGACCAACATCGCGGGAGAAATCTCGCCGCGGACACTTCCAGAATGAGGACACGTGCTTGAAAGGAGGAAAATCAGGTTGGATATACACTATGAGAAGGTCGGGTTGAAAATCGGCCTAGAAATCCACCAGCAACTAGACACTTCCGCAAAACTGTTCTGCAACTGCAAGCCCGAACTCTTCAAGGAAGAACCAGAGATAACCTTCCTAAGAGGACTCAGACCCACCCAGAGCGAGCTCGGCCAAGTCGACCCCGCAGCGTATTTCGAGTTTCAAAAAGGCATCAAAATTCGATACGAAGCAAACAGAGCCACCTCATGTCTCGTCGAAATGGACGAGGAACCCCCTCACCCTCTCAACCCCGAAGCAGTTGAAACGGTTCTCACTGTGGCTCTGATGATGAATGCCCAGCCGGTTGACGAGGTTCATGTGATGCGCAAGACAGTCATAGACGGCTCCAATACCACAGGCTTCCAGAGAACCTGCGTCATGGCCCTGAACGGCGAGATAAAAGTCGGAGAAAAGCCAATTCCAATCCAGCACGTCGGCCTAGAAGAGGACGCGGCGAGAAAAATAGGCGAGGAAGAAGGCAGCATAACCCATTACCGCATAGACCGGCTCGGCATACCTCTTATAGAAGTCGCAACAGGACCAGTCATAAAATCACCCAAGGAAGCAGAAGAAGTCGCCTTTGCTATTGGAAGAGTTCTGAGAGCAACGGGAAAAGTGATACGCGGCTTGGGCACCATCCGACAGGACATAAACATCTCAATCCCAAAAGGCGCTCTCATGGAGATTAAGGGTCTCCAAGAGCTTGAACTCGTCCCTCTCGTCGTAGAATACGAAGTCCAGCGCCAACTTAACCTCGTAAGAATAACCGAAGAACTGAACAGCAGCGGGCTGAAACGAGAAGATTTACCCGAGGAATTCTTCGATGTCAGCCAAGCGTTCAAACAGACAAAGTGCAAGGTCATCCGAAAAGCCCTGGACGGAAACAAGCAGGTATCAGCGGTGAGATTGCCAAAATTCAAGGGCTTCTTGAAAAGAGAACTGATGCCAGGATTCCGCCTAGGGACAGAAATGGCTGACAGAGCCAGGTTCTGGGGAAGAGTGGGCGGCATATTCCACACGGATGAAATGCCAGCGTACGGTATCACGACGGAAGAGGTTGAGGAGATAAGAAAGGCTGTTAAAGCTGAAGAAGAGGACGCAGTGGTTTTCGTCGCCGACAAGCCTGAAAGCGCTAGAGACGCCTTGAAAGCGGTCGTGGAAAGAGCCCGAGAAGCCTTGAAGGGCGTGCCAGCCGAGACCCGCGCCCCCAACGCTGATGGAACAACCAGGTACATGAGACCCCGCCCCGGAGCTGCAAGAATGTATCCTGAAACGGACATCCCGCCCATCCAAATAACCGAAGACTACGTAAACAAAGTCAGACTCAGACTGCCAGAACTCCCCGAACAGAAGCTCGAACGACTGACAGAAGCGTACAACCTGAACCAGAAGCTGGCCAAACAAGTCCTCGACTCCGAGTACGTCGAACTCTTCGAAACCATCGCAAAAGAAAGCAAAGTCTCACCCACAACCATCGCCGCCTTCATGACAGAAACGACAAAAGCACTCAAACGCGAAGGCATCCACGTTGAAAAGGTTTCTGATACTCACATAAGAGAAATCTTCACTGCCGTAGGCTCGGGAAGACTGACGAAAGAAGCTGTCCCGGAAATCGTTAGCTGGCTCTCACAACACGAAGGTAGCAACGTGGAAAATGCGATCGCGGGAATCGGTTTGAAGATGCTTTCGAGTGAAGAGCTCGGCAGGATCATCGGCGCGGTGATAGAACGTAACAGAAGCCTGATTGAAGAACGGGGAGCAAACGCCTTGGGACCATTGATAGGCTTGGTCATGAAGGAAGTTCGAGGCAGAGCCGACGTGACAATGGTCAGCGAATTCGTCAAGAAAAGTCTGGAAGCCTGCCAATAATGAAAAGGGACGCGTTCAAAAGTGATTATGACCCCGCCATTCTAGCACACGCGTCAGATGTTACGATACCTATCGCTGGATACTACGAGGAGATGTGTTGGAATGGAAGAAACTAGAGTTTACTACGATGAGAAATCCAGAAATTATGATGAAACCTTCTCCATCTTGTACTTCAGAGTCTTTGATGCTGTCACTTGGAAGTATCTTGAACCATACTTGCCTACTGATCCGAATGCTCAAGTCCTTGATGCTGGCGGTGGAACGGGTCGCTGGACAGTCCGTATCGCCAAAAGAGTCAAGAGAGTCACGTTGATGGATTTTTCTGAAGGAATGTTGAAAGAGGCTGCTCAGAGAATCAAGGAAGAAGGTGTTGAAGACAAGGTAGTCATAAAGAAAGGAGACATAGCAAGGACCGATTACTCGGATGAAACCTTTGATCTAATCTTCTGCGAGCACGCACTTTTTCTCTTCGAGGAACCAGACACGCTCTTGGAAGAGTTTGCGAGAATCCTGAAGAGTAAAGGTACATTGATAGTCTCCGCCCACAACCGTTATGTTGCATCGCTTGCGCGGTTATCAGACATGCCAAAGTCAAAAGACTTAGAAAATGCATTGTTGCTCTTGCTGGGAAGGAAGCACCAGTTCATGACTCCAGACAACAAAGTCAAGGTTTTCACTTGGACACCAGATGAGTTTCGCGCCTTGCTTGGAAGACACGGTTTTCGAATGGAGAAGATCATAGGGAAGGGGATGACCATGCCTCTGAGGATTTCTAGCAAGTTTTTCACAAAAAAGAAATACTCTGAAACTCTCTTCAACGGCATCCTTCAATTTGAGCTTGCTTTGTGCGACAAGCCAGACGCGTTAGCTCTGGCTGGACACATGCAAGCAATAGCTCATAAAAAATGAAGATTGGAAGTGGGTCCTGTGCGCCTTTCACCTGTACACTTTGACCGCTGCGATTTCGCCCGGCAGCTTTGTGGTTTCTCCGCAGAAGGGACAGAGTCTGAACTCTGGTGACAAGGGCTTTCCGCACGTGGCGCATAGGAATGGAAGCTTCCCCCTTTCTTCGATTCTCCTGACCTCTTTCTCAAGGTTGCCCAACTCTGTTTTAATGTTCTCGACGGTGAGCGTCAAGGGCTGGATGCCCTTGACTTCTGTTCTGACGTTGTAGACGACATCCACAACCTGTGCTAGAGTTTGGTTGCTTGCCTCGATTGTCTCGTACATCGCGTCGAGGACCTCGCTCTTTTCAGCCACCGTCTGCGCTTCGACAGTGCTCTGCCTCTTCGCGTCCGAAAGTATTTTGTTCAAGAACTGTTCAACCGGGCTGTCGAAGGCTGCCGCGCAGGTTATTCCCCAGAAGATAAGGGTTGAAAGGGCGGTCAATAGGAGGTACATCGTAGAAGGCATGGCCTGAAGCTTTTCGCCTATGTAAGGATAGAACTGGAGCAGATGAGGCTGGTTGTTAAGGAACATGGCGGATATGGCGTCTGTCATGTGGACCATTGATGCGAACGTTAAGGAGCTGAAAAGCCACACGCAAAGTCCTTTTCTGGCCATTTGCATCCCTTATTCTTCAAAAGTTGTGTGAATTAGTATATATGGTATCGTGTTATTTAAGACGCTATTTCCAAATCCGATATATATCAAAAACGTAAATGCTAAAAGCAATCAGCCCCTTCTATTCAGTGGGATTGAATTTGAGGGCGAAGAAGGGGAGAAGCAGTGGCGCGGGCTTTGTTTTCCGCGTTAAGATCGGCGATTACGAGGTTGAAGTCAAGGGCACTCGCAGCGAGGTCTTAGAGACCATCAACGATTTGCCCAGCCTGGTGCACAATGTGGAAAAAGCTTTCGACGCGACAAGACCCAAGAAGTTCACTACGCTAACCCTCAAGACAGAAACACCAAAGGAGGAGAAGAACGCGTCCGAGAAGTATCCAAAGATACCCAACTCGGAATCCACAGACGAGGCTATCTTAAATCTTTTGGAGACGGAGTGGGGAAAGTGGCGACCTCACACACTCGAAGAGCTGAGAGACGCGTTGAAGGCCAACGGATTTAATTACCCTGCGCGGACACTCGCAGCAGTCCTGATCGATCTCGGAAAACGGGAAAAGGTTAGACGCTGGAACACCGACGCCGGCTACGTCTACATTCTAGCTGAGAAGGAAGCATTCCGCATGAGGAGTGACGCCAATGAACAAAGTTGAAGTTCGAGTTAAAACGCCGTTCGGCGAAATCACAGTTGAAGCAGACAACCCGCAGGAAGCCCTGAAGATACTCGAAACCTTCCCAGAAGGTTTCGTCGAAAAAGTCGCAGGCCTGGTCCAAAACAAGATGATGCCGTCAGGTATTCAGCTTAAAGGCATCGTCGAATCCACAACCGAAGGCCCCGTCATCATAGCACGCGAAAACCTGACCCACTACGAAGCCATAGGCCTGACACTCTATGCCTCAGAGGAGAGGAAGAGCACAGCAGCCCACATAACCAGACTTCTGGAATCAAGCGGAATAAAATGCATGGTCCCAGCACGGCTGAACGAGATGACCAAGAGAGGCCAAGTGTTCAAACCAGACCCGAACAGACCGGAATTCAAACTCACCATGCAAGGCGAGAGATGGGTAGAAGACGATGCCCTAACCAAGCTCAGAGGCAAAATGAGCCAGTGAAAACCTCCGACAACCATCGCAGCACCTTCCCGTTTTTCCTCGACCGTCTTGCAAAGACATTCGACAATGCTTTTTAAGCACCATCGCCAAACATTGCTCGCAGGGTGAAATGGATGCTGGATGGAGAGCACACCACAGTCGCGAGCAGAACCGCTGAGAAACGCGCAGAAAACGAGGGAAACCTGACTGTACACGTGAGCTTCAGGGGCGTTGAGAAGACATTTTCTGGAAGCGTGGAATCAGTCTGGCTAAGTTTAAACAGATTCTTCAACGATTTCTTGCCGTCATTCGAAACCGCGCGGCGGCTGTCGTTGAACGTTGACCTGCAGAAGCTGGCGAAAGAATCCGAAGGCATCATCGGCTTCTCGGAAGATGGTCCATGCCTGCTCATTCCAAGAGGCAAGCTGACTGACAACGAGACGCTCAGCCTGCTGCTGCTGGCGGGTTACCTCGCCTATCACCTGGGCAAGGCTGAAACTGGCTCGGTCTCAAAGGAAGAACTCCAGAGCAGGCTGGGGAAGGACGCGAAAATAACGAGCACACGCCTCGGAGAATTGGTTAAGAATCAAACAGCAGCGAAAACAAGCGGCGAAGAATACAGGATCACAACTCTCGGCCTGACGCAAATGCAAAAGGACATCATCCCGAGAATCAAGATAAGAATGAACAGCTGAACACTCACTCCTCCAACGCATCTCAATTCCACAAGATTCACATCTTTCGTTCCAGTTCCACGAGAGCACTTGCAAGTTCGGATAAGGAGCATATTGTCTTGTCTGGAACTACCGTTAGGCCTTCCAGTTTGTCGAGTCGTCTGGAAAGCGAAAGAAGCGAGTTGGGGTCGGACTCTGCCATCTGGTCTCGTCCTTTCTGGCCTGAGAGATATATGGCCTTCAAGCCTGCTTTCTGGGCTCCCCAAACGTCAGCCTTGAGATTGTCACCAATGTGCACGATTCCACGGGGTCGCACTCTCATCCTCCGGGCAGCAAGTCGGAATATACGGGGGTCGGGTTTGCGTATGCCTATTTCCTCGGAGAAAATCATAGAGTCAAAGTATTCAGCCACACCCTCGTTGGCGAGAAACTCTCTCAACATGATTCCAGGAGTCAACCCCGTGTTGCATATGAGTCCGATGTACATGCCACGGTTCTTCAGGCCTTCCAAGACATCTAGAGCCTCAGTGTTCAAGCAAGGCGGAACTTCATGAACACTCTGGTTATAGGCAGAAACTAGCCTGTTCATCCATTCGCGCTTGAGACGCAACGAGTCTTTGAACACTTTCCTGATGATGAGTTGAATCTGCTCGACGTGGCCGATGTCCCTGTTTTTCTCCCATGCGGTCATCAGGGACGAGACGGTTTCGTCGATAGCGGCGGACACATCTTCAAAAGATACTCGCACGCCAAGAGTGCTCAATGCCCGAGCGAGGTTTCTGCAGCGGGAATCGGCTCGTTTCTGGCTTGCACCTTCTCTTTCGAAAAGCAGGGTTGACCAAAGATCAAAGGTCACAGCGCATATCCAATGCCCGCACACATCTGTGGCCATCACTCTAGACGCTCCGCAATCTGAAACATCATGGGCGCGTGGCTCTGAGACCCTTCGCAGTTGGAAAAGGTCACGGAGGGGGCCTTTTCTGAGAGTATTGGTACCTGCGAAGCTTTCCCTCCCTCGTCAATATTCCATCCTTGACTAGGTCTATGAGAGCGTGTGCGACGGCTGTGCGGTCGTAGTGAAACCCGTGTCTTGCCAGTTCAGCATGGACTTCGCCGAGACCTTTTGCGGCGGAGAACCAGTCTTCTTCCCATAGCTTCTGTATTATTCCCTTGCAGGTTTCTGCCCTCGGCGGCGGGGAAAACCTTTCCATCATCAGCGGAGTCTCTTTGAGCTTCTCGGTCACACTTGACAGGATTTTGTCCACAGTCGATTGCAGTTGGTCTTCTTGGCATTCGATTTCGAATTCGACCTCTCCTACCTTCATTTTCACTCGTATCGGAGGCTTTGTTTCCTTGTCTGCCAATCTTTCACCTTGTTGTTTATTGTATTGTGCATCTTGTACATGCACAACACTTAAATATGCCTTCCCTTAATCAATTGACTATTGGTGAATCTTGGTGATTGAACAATACCCTATTGCAATAACACCAAAATATAACTTTCCACAGCCCAGCATGGACACGGCAATACCGCACCAGTTCATCGAACTCAGCTTATACTCGCTCAGAAACGCGTTCGACCAGCCTTTTCAACTAAACCAGCAAGCCATTCAACAATTCAACAGTCTTGATGAGTGTGACCAGAAACTGAGGCTTAAACTCAAACCATTGCCTTTGAGCCCGCTGCACAATGAAAACGTCGTCGCGGCCGTGGACACCTCAACCATAAAAATCGGCGAAACCAACAGGGGCATCGTCATAGCCGTCAGAGGCGCAACCGTCTGGAAACAAAACCGACGATACAGATACACACGGTTCGGCCCATTCATATTCCACGTCACCGAGGAAAACAAGAAACGAGTCTACGAAACACTGGAAAAGACCTACTTCACCTCCATTCAAGAACACCACCACCAAGGCACACCCAGCTTCCTTCAGATGCCAACACGCATAGCAAGCCTCCTAGAACACTGGCTCCAAACGATGACTGCGAAAACGATGAGCAACGGGTTGATACTGTTCGACGGCTCACTGACCGCCGGAACAGCTGACACCCCCACACACCGCATGAAAGAAATACTTGACACGGCAAGAAAAGGAGACAACGTAGTCCTCGCCTTCTCAAAAATGACCAACCTGAGAGTCAACGGACACCTCATAACGGACGCGCTGCCAGAACACATGCCTCCATATCTGCTTGAGACAGAAGGCCTGAAGCCCAAACCCCCGATGGTCCTGCTCGGCGACGTCTATGTGGCCAGACTGACCAAAGGAAATCTTGCCTTCAGATTGGACATTGACAAGCATATCCCGCCTGAACAGAGGGTCGAATCTGTTGAGGAGCTCTTGGGGAACGACTTATTCGCAGAAAGCTATCCAGAAACGCTGCGCCTAGCACACATTCTATGCACGTTCACGGCCAACGAGGTCCTTGCCATGCAGCACTTTGTTACCAGAAGGTTCGGGCTACAAATCATCAACAGGCCAGACATGCATAGGCTTCTATTTGGGTTGTTCGGCAAGGGAAAGGGCTACTCATGAAACTCTACAAGAAAGAGGGAAACGTCGTCCAAGTGCTAAGCTTCCCAGGTGAGACCGTTGAGAAAGGCGACTACCTGCTCGTGGAAGATGTCGAGGCCGTGAGAGCACTCATCGTGCAAGTCATCGACGTGCAGTTCGCCAGTATTTCCGGCGTGCTTGAAGAATTGCTTCGAAACCTTCCAGACGGGGGAGAACTAATCAAGGGCGAGGACATCGACCCCCTGGAGATTGCTCCACACATCTCATATATTCAGGACGCCACTCTGCTCATCTGCAAGATCCGTGCGACAGCCGAAAACGACGGTCTAAACCCGACCAGCTCCTGGCTTCCATCACGCTCTCAATCGACGATAAGAAAGCTTCCACTTCCAACTCTGCTCAAGCTGGCCAAAGTCGATGGCAGACTCCCAATCGTCATAGGCGGAACAAAGGATTCGTCGCTGTTGACGATAGACGCGACGTCACTTGACGGGAGACTGAACATAATAACTGGAAAGAAAGAGACGGGCAAGTCCCACCTGTCCAAACTTCTCATGGTAAACCTAGTTGGCTACAAAGCCACGGTCGTGGTCTTCGACTTGAACGGAGAATACGTGAGCCTAGGATTAACGAACGACGGAAAGAGAAACGCGAACTACGACAAGATTCACATCTTGACGCCTTCCCAGAACTTCAAACTCGCACTGAAACAATTGAACCTGCACGTAATGCTGGGCATTCTCATACATGCGCTTCACCTGCCAGGAACTTCCGCCCGCGAGTTCAGACGCATATGGCAAGCGCTCAAAGAACGAGACAGTCTTACACTTCGCGAGCTGGGCGAGACCATCCGCAACTGGAACTGCAACCAGCATGTCCGCGACGCCCTGTTCTCACGCTATCACGCCCTAGTCAACTCAGGAGTGTTCACAGACAACATCGCAGAAGCCACATCACTTGAAGAATACCTGCTTAAGACCCGAGAGAACGGCGGCGCAATAATAGTGAACCTGAGAAACACGTCCTCCATCGACCGCCAGATAGTAGTTGAATACGTCCTCGGAAAACTAGTTGAATCCCTGACCGACTCGAAGCTCAAAGCCGTGTTCCTCTTCGCTGAAGAAGCACACCTCTACCTGCGCGAAACCTACTGGGACGACATCGTTACCCGCATGCGACACTTCGGAATCTTCACGACCTTCATAACCAACCAGCCGGACACGATACGCGAAAACATCTACCGTCAAGCCGACAACATTTTTCTTTTCAACTTCACAAACGAACACGACTTAGACGTGGTTTCCAGAGCAGCACGAGTCGATGCCGATACAGTGCGCTCCATCGCACGTGACCTACCCCCGCATCACTGCCTCGCATTGGGAAAAGTGGTGCGAGACTTCCCAATAGTCGCAAGAGTCAAAGCCCTAGACTTGAAAACGATGGGAGAAACCAGACTCTTCTTTACATCGACCGCCAACTAATGAACTCCTAGCAATTGGACGAGTCGAATTTCTTCAGTTTTTCGCGGTTTCTGACAAAAAACTCTCGAAAGGTTCCGGTTAGCACGTAGCTTTCCACCTCGTCTAGGCTGACCCATCTCAAGTCCGCCGCGTCACTCGCAGGCTCGAGTTTTCCACCCCTAAGTCTCACGAAAAAGTCGACTATGACAAAGTGATACCTCACCTTTCCACCTTCATCGAGTTCAACGTTGTCCACAACGTCTACCAGTTCGGGCTTTTCAACCGCGAGGCCCGTCTCTTCCATGACTTCCCTCTTCACCGTCTGCTCCACCTTCTCGCCCAGCTCCACCAAGCCCCCTGGAATACTCCATTTTCCCTTTCCAGGCTCGTTCTTTCTCTTTTCGAGCAAAATCTTACTGAAGCGTATTATGACGGCACCGATGCCGACAAGGGGCTGGTCTGGATAGAGTCTCTTCAAAGTGGAAACCTCAACGATAGAATCGGGGTTACTCGTAACTTAAAGCTTCTACTGGTTTAAGCTTCGAGGCGCGCCAAGCTGCGCGCATTCCTGTTCCGAAAATGGCCTAAAATGGTTTTTATTCGCCTCTTGCGTTTTAGTGGTCAGTTTGCTCTTGATTTCCTTGCAGTAACAGACCTTCTTGAACATGTAGAGGCGTGCA
>Ga0315277_10000110_pt1 | contig 136884 bp, 101 predicted proteins | sample YL17G05_15_MG_FD_203695 | JGI IMG/M metagenome (GOLD analysis project Ga0315277, IMG submission 203695) | Sediment microbial communities from Yellowstone Lake, YNP, Wyoming, USA - YL17G05_15 | ecosystem: Environmental > Aquatic > Freshwater > Lake > Sediment | place: USA: Wyoming | collected...
TTCAACCCCTCCTCCCTAATGCGAGACTACTTCGTGTAGAAAAGATACTCTTGGAGCGTGGTAGGGTTGGGAATTGGCACTTCACGTATAAAGACACAAACGATTACATTCCAGACGCAGAGGCCATCCCAATACTGAATAAGCTTCTGGACAATGGATTCGACGTCGAATTTTTCTTTTATGGAACTGTACGAGGAATTTCAGGGGTATGGATCCATTATTATGACGTTTATATAAGCAGCATCGAGAAAAAAAAGTAACGTTTGCGCCGTAATGTATCGTTAGAGCCGAAATAATCTATTTTTCGCGTTCATTTATAGCGTTTTGGGCGTTCCTGAGGACTCCGATATCCCCGTCGAAATAGACTTGGAATTTTCGCAGTTTTAAAATGTGCTCAGCAAGGGCTTAAAATGGTAGAAAATTGTACAAAATGGCGACATGTCGCGACGTGCCCGGACGTGGACTAAACGCCGCATAAGTGATAGATTTCTCTGGATTATATGGGGAAAAAGAGAGAGCGCGCCCGGAGGGATTTGAAGCCCCGACCTATGGACCTGAAGTCCGCGGCTCCGGCCTTTTGGCTCGGCGGAACCGCGGCGGGCGTCCAGATTTTCCTCCTCCGCGAGTTCGGGGCCCGGTTCCACGGCAACGAGCTTGTCTATGGGCTCGTCCTGGCCGCCTGGCTCCTGTGGGGCGGGCTCGGCAGCCTCAGGGCTTCGAAACGGGAATATTCGTCCGACCGCCTCCGGGCCCTCTTTTTCCTGGCCTTGATCGGCTCGCCGGCGAGCTTCATCCTGCTCCGCTCTTCCCGATGGCTCCTCGGCCTTCTTCCCGGCGAGACGATCGGCCTCTGGCCGGTTCTCCTCTTCGCCCTGGCCGCGACGTTCTTCGTCAATTATCCCCTGGGACGGATCTTTGTCGGGGCGAGCCGGGCGGCCGGATCCGTCGGGCGGGCGTATGCCTGGGAATCTCTCGGTGCCGCCCTCGCCGGCGTCTCCTCCTATCTCATCCTCATCAGGCTGCTCTCCAATTGGCGGGCGGCCGGAGTGTGGGGAGCCGTCCTCGTCGTCGTCGTGTTTTTTGGGGAGCGGCGGGCAACCCGGCTCGCCCCTCTCGCCGCGGCCGCGCTCGCCCTGAACGCCTTCCTGATCGTCGCCGACGCGCCCTCGCAACGGATCTTCTGGAAGCCGTACACGCTCGTCGAAGCCGCAGACAGCATTTACGGGAATTGGCAGGTCCTCCGGACGGCAGAACAGCTCACTTATTACGACAACGGCCTCAAGGTCTATTCGTATCCGGATCCGGCCTCCGCCGAGGAAGCCGTCCACTTCGCCATGCTCCAGCATCCGGCGGCGCGCCGTGTCCTTCTTCTCGGCGGCGGCGTGTCCGGGAGCCTGGCCGAGATCCTCAAGTATCCTCAGGCCAAGGTGGATTACGTCGAGCTCGATCCGCTCGTCCTTCGGCTGGCCGAAAAATACCAGAGCGGCCGGGCCGCCGCGGCGCTCCACGATTTCCGGGTCAACATCGTCACCGGCGACGCCCGCGCTTTCCTGGAAGGTACAAACCGCGTCTACGACATCATCATCGCCGATTTGCCCGCTCCGTCCACCGCGCAGATCAACCGTTTCTACACCCGGGAATTCTACAGGATCGTCCGGGCCCATCTTTCGCCCGGAGGGCTCTTCTCCTTCCGGGTCCCCTCGGCGGAGAATTACATAAGCCCGCCCCTGCAACGCTTCCTCGCTTCATGCTTCCGGACGATCGGCGGGATTTTCCCGAACATCGGGGTCGTCCCCGGCGCCTCGAACGTCTTCCTCGCTTCGGCCGGCCCGGTCGTCCTCGATGCCGAAGCCCTGTCCCGGTCGATTCGCAAATGGAGCATCGTCAACCAGTATGTCGCCCCCGGCCAGCTCCCCGACCGCCTCGCCCCGGCGCGCGTCCGGGCGCTCCGCGAGACGATCGAGGCCGGACAGGCGGAGGTCAATTCCGATCTCCGTCCGTCGGCGTATTATTTCGCTTCGGTCCTGTGGAGTTCGCAATTCGGCGGGCTTGAAGCGGAAGCCCTGGAAGCCTTGGCCGGCTTGCCCGCCCGGCTCCTTCTCGACCTGCCTCTCCTGGCGTTCGCGATCGCCCTTGCCTTCGCTTTCCGGAAGGCGCGCCGGTCGGGCACGACGGCCCTCCCGGTTTTCGTCCTGGGCCTGACGACGATGGCCGTCGAGGTCGTGACGATCATCTGTTTCCAGGTGCGGTTCGGATTCGTCTATGATCAGATCGCGGTCCTCCTGGCCGCCTTCATGTTCGGGCTCGCCGCGGGAGCTTTTGCCGCGGCCCGAAGCTCCGGCCCGCGCCCCGGCCGGATCATCGCCCTCCAGGGAGCGATCACCCTCCTCATTTTCGCCCTTGGCCCGGCGGCGGCGATCCGTCCGTTCCGTCTCCTGCCTTATCTCGTCCTGTTCGCTCTGGGAATTCTTGCCGGGGCCTTCTTCACCGACGCCAACGCCCTGTTCACGGCCGGACGCGCCCGGGCCGGACTGGCCTACGGCTGGGACCTGATCGGATCCTTTCTCGCCGCGGCGGTCCTCTCATCGATCCTGATCCCTCTCGTCGGAATCCCGCTCAGCTTGAGGTACCTGGGGATCGCCAACTCCCTGACGCTGGTCTTCCTGATCTCCCTCTCTTTTTCGAGGAGGAAAACATGACCGTTCGCCACCGCCTTGTTCCCATCTTCTTGGCCGCCGCCGGCCTCGCCGCTTTGACGGCCGGAAGGGTGTCAGCGCAGCGTTCCGAGTTCCCGGTCTTCTCCACCTCGGACGTCCTGACCTTCCGGGCCATCGGACCGGCCCGTCAATGCGGCCGGATCCTCCATATCGCCGTCCCTAATGGCCGCCCCTATACGTTCTACCTCGCGCCGTCCTCGGGCGGGCTCTGGAAGACCGAGAACAACGGGACGACGTTCACCTCGATCCTCCCGCGGCAAAGCAACGTTCCCATCGGCCACATCGCCATCGCGCCTTCCAATCCCGATATCATCTGGGTCGGAACCGGCGATCCGGCCTCGGGACGGATCCCTCTTCGAGGGTTCGGCGTCATGAAATCCACCGACGGCGGGAAAAACTGGGCGGACATGGGTCTCGAAGCGACGCGGCACATCGGACGGATCGCCATCGATCCCCGCAACCCCGACGTCGTCTATGTCGCGGCCGTAGGATATCACTTCACCTTCAACCCGGAGCGCGGTCTCTACAAGACGACCGACGGCGGGAAAACGTGGAAGAAAGCCTTCTTCGTCAGCGACAAGGTCGGGGTCGCCGACGTCCAGCTGAATCCGGCGAATCCCGACATCGTCTTCCTCGCGACCTATGACAAGCGCCGGGTCCCCTGGAATTTCGACGAGGGTGGCCCCGAAGGCGCCGTCTACCGGTCCTCCGACGCGGGGCGAACCTGGCGCCGCCTCGGGGGCGGGTTGCCGTCCGGGAAGATCGCCCGGATCGGGCTGGCCATCCATCCTCGGAAGCCGTCGATCGTCTACGCGACCGTCGACAACCAGAACCCGGTCCCCGCGGCCAAGGACGCCCCGGCCAAGCCCGCGGCCGGCGGGTCCGGCGCGCTGCGGGAACGGGCCATCGGCGGCGAGGTCTATCGATCGGAGGACGGCGGCTCGACGTGGCGGAAGATGAATTCCCTTCAGGATCCCGTCGGCGGAGGGAAGTGGTACGGGCAGATCTACGTCGATCCGAACGATGACCGGATCATCTACGTCCCGAGCACGAGCCTGAACCGGTCGCTCGACGGAGGTAAGACCTGGGGGAAGGCCGGCCGGGAGAACATCGCCGCCCGCGTCCACGTCGATTACCACGCTCTCTGGATCGATCCGGCGAACTCGAACCATCTGCTTCTCGGCCACGACGGCGGGCTGGCCGCGTCGTACGATTTCGGGAAGACCTGGGACGCCTTCGATACGCTGCCGCTGGCCCAATTCTACGCCGTCGGCGTGGACATGGAGCGCCCCTACAACATCTACGGCGGCCTCCAGGACAACGGATCGATCAAAGTCCGGAGCAACGGCCCGGGCGGCCGGGTCACGGGCGAGGATTTCACCTCGGTCGGAGGCGGCGACGGCCAGTTCAACGTGGTCGATCCGACCGACAGCCGCTGGCTTTTCAACGCCTCGCAGAACGGGGCGTTCCAGCGCCTGGACCAGAGAACCGGGGTCGGACGGTCGATCCGGCCGGTCCGCGGCAAAGACAAGCCGCCGTTCCGGTTCAATTGGACGGCGCCGATCGTCCTCTCGCCCCACAACAGCCGGATCCTCTACGTCGGCGCCCAAGTGGTCCTCCGCTCGCTCGACCGCGGCGACTCCTGGCAGGAGATCAGCCCCGACCTCACCACCTTCGATCCCGTCAAGCACAAGGGCAACATCGAATACGGGACCATCACGTCGATCTCGGAATCCCCGTTGACGCCCGGCCTGCTCTGGGTCGGGACGGACGATGGAAGGGTCCAATGGACGAAGAACGGAGGAGCGACCTGGACCGATGTGACGGGGAACGTGGCCGCGGCGGGCGGGCCGGAGAAGCATTACGTCACCCGGGTCGCCGCTTCGAGCTTCAAGGAAGGGACGGCCTTCGCCGTCAAGGCGGGCTTCCCCTATGACGATTATCGGCCCTACGCTTTTCGAACGGACGATTACGGCGCGACCTGGTCTCCGATCACGGGCGATCTCCCCGAAGGGACCGTTTATGTCCTCGTCGAGGACCGCAAAAACCCGAACCTTCTGTTCGTCGGAACGGAGAGATCGGTCTGCTTCACCCTGGACGGAGGGCGGGCTTGGAAGCCGTTGGCGGACGGGATCCCCGACCGCGCCCTGGTTCATGACCTCCTCATCCATCCCCGCGACAACGATCTCGTGGCCGCCTCGCACGGCCGGGGGCTCTTCGTCATGGATATCGGCCCGCTCCAGGAGATGACGGAATCGGTGATCAGCCAGGATGCGGCCCTGTTCTCCATCGAGCCGAAGGTCCAGTGGACGCTCCGGAGGTCCGGTCTGGGAGACGTCGAGGGAGACAGAATTTTCAATGCGCCCAACGAGTCCGCGGGAGTATGCATCACGTATTACCTGAGGTCGGGCTCGGAGGCCAAAGCCCGGATCACGATCACCACGCCTTACGGCGAGGAAGTCGCCCGGCTCGAGGGACCCTCGGGAGCCGGGCTGAATCGCGTCATTTGGGATATGCGGCTCGCCGCGCCGGGGCAGCCGGCCGGACCGGCCCCCGGCGCCCCTCAGGGCCGCTCCTTTGGGGCCCGCTTCGTCCCGCCCGGCGACTATGTCGTGACGCTCGAAGCGGGCGGCGGAACGATCTCCAAGCGGGCGGCGATCCTGCCGCCGCCCGGGCCGGACGAGCCTCTCCGCTGACGAGCGGCTTGCCCCTCCTGCGGGGAATCGGCTATGATGAGGCCATGACGGACGCGGAAGAGAGGGAGGACCGGCATGGAATTTGAAAAGACCTTCATGGATTTCCTGCTCGAGCATCAGGAGCAGCGCAACCGCTCTTACCATTTCCTCATCCTGATGAACAGCCTCTTGAACGCGGCCAAGCGTATCCAGTTCTATTACCAGATCGGCGCTCTTCGCGAGAACCTGGGCAAGTCCGGGACGAGCAACGTCCAGGGCGAGGATGTCATGAAAATGGACGAGATCGCCAACGATCTCGTCAAACACTATCTGGAGAGCTCGGGCCGGGTCCTCTACGCCATCAGCGAAGAGGAGGAGCATCGCATCGAGATGAACATGTCCGGGGGGCGGTATTTCGTCTACTACGACCCCATGGACGGCTCGTCGAACGTCCCCCACAGCCTCCCCATCGGGTTTCTGTTCTCGGTCTCGAAGCGGAACCTCGAGGGCCCGGAGGACATGCATTTGCGGGCCGGGAACGAATACATCGCCACCGGGATGTTCGTCATCCCGACCGGGACGTTCACCATCGCCCTCCGCCAGGCCGGATGCTGGCGCTTCCACATCGACGAAACGATGAACTACGTCAAGCCGACGCGGATGCTCCTGCCCGAGAACCGGAAGACCTGGGAGTTGTCCTACAATTCGGGCAACCGCGAGACGTTCGCGGGCCCTGTCCAGGAGTGGCTCCGCGAGAACGACAAGAAATACGCTTTCCGCTACATGGGCGCTCTGGCCGCGGATTTCCATCGCGTCCTGATCAATGGCGGATTGTTCCTCTATCCGGCCATCGTGAACCATCCGGACCCTAAAAAGAACCGGCCGCAGGGCAAGCTCCGGTTGCTCTACGAAGCCTCGGTCGTCGCTTTCATGTGCCACGAGGCGGGCGGGGACGCCATCGACGAGACGGGAACGCCCATCCTCGACATCGTCCCTCAAAAACCCCACCAGCGGACGGCCCTCTACGTCGGATCGAAGCCCCTCATCGCCGAGCTGGCCGCCATCCTCGGCCCGAAATAGGCCGGGACCCGGATCCTGCCTCAGACCGTCTTCTTCCTCCGGAACTTGGACACCGCGTCGTCCAGGAGCGAATACATGACCGGGACGATGACGAGCGTCAGCACCGTCGAGCTGATGAGCCCGCCGATGATCGTGTAACCGATCGGCGCCCGGAAGCTCGAGCTCGATCCGAATCCCGCGGCGACCGGGATCATCCCCAGGATCATGGCCAGGGTCGTCATGAGGATCGGACGCAACCGGGTCGAACCGGCCTCGATGATGGCCTCAAAACGGGCGGCGCCGCGTCTTCGGAGGACGTTCGTGTAATCCACGAGCAGGATGGAGTTCTTGGTCACGAGGCCCATGAGCATGATCAATCCGATGAAGGCGACCATGTCGAAGAGCTTGTTGGCCAGGAGCAGGCCGAGCACCGCGCCGATGATCGACAGCGGCAGGGCGATCATGATGATGAGCGGCTGGAAGAAGGAGCCGAACTGCGAGGCCAGGACCATATAGACGAAGATGATGGCCAGGACGAGCGAGACCGTCATGTTGGAGAACATCTCCCGGTTCTGTTCGACCTGTCCGCCGAACTCAAAGGTCACGCCCGCGGGGAAGCGGACCCCGGCCAGGGCCTCGTTGATCTTCTGGGTGATCTCGTTCAAAGCCCGGCCGCGGAGGATGTTGGCCCCGATCATGATCTGGCGCGTCCGGTTGGACCGCCGGATCTGGGTCGGCCCGTTGACGTTCCGAAGCGTCGCGGCCTGGTCCAGGGTGATCGTCCCGCCCCGCATCAAGGGGACGTTGATCCTGGACAGCTGCTCCCTACTCTCCCGGATGTCTTCCGAGGCCCGGACACGAATGTCGATCAGCTTCTCCCCTTCCCTGTACTTCGAGGCAAGGTCGCCGTCAACGAGCGAGCGCATCGCCCCGGCGATCATGGCCGTCCCCGCGCCCAGCCGGGAAGCCCGTTCGCGGTCGACCTGGATCTGGATCTCCGGCTTGGGCGGCCGGTTGTCGCTGTTGATGTCCACGAGGCCGGAAACCGTGAGGAGCGCCCCCTTGACGTCCTCGCTGGCCTTGGTCAGGTCGGCCAGGTCCGTTCCCTTGAGGTTGATCTGAACCGGCATCTGCTGGAGAGAGGCGAACGCGGAACCTCCGAATGAACCGGCCTCCTGGAACGTGATCGTCATCCCCGGCAGGCCGGAAAGGAGCGGCCGGAGCCGGTCCTGATATCCTTTGGCTTCCCCTGACGGGACCTTGAGCTTGACGTTGACCGAGGCCACGTCCGAGGAGCCGTCGGTCGAGCCGACGACCGTGGTCAAATCGCCGATCTCCCGCTGGGCCTTCAGCACGACCTCCAGGCGCCGGACGGCCTGATCGGTCTGGTCGAGCGAGCTGCCCGATCCGGTCTGGACGAGGATGTTGAACTCCGCCCGTTCCCCGCGCGGCGCACCGCCCACCCCGACGACCCGGAAGAGATAGCCGCTCAGGGCAAAAACCAGGGTCGTGATGATGACGATCGTCAGGCGGTGCTTGAGCGACCAGCGCAGAATGGGGCGGTAGCTGTTCCCCAGGAATTCATAGACCCGCGAGACGAGGTCCTCGAGGCGCGAAGAGAGCGTCTTCTTGCCCGAAACGTCGGAGGCGCGGAAGAAATGGGCCGACAGCATCGGGGCGAACGTGAACGCCTCGAAGAGGGAGATGAGAACGGCCGCCGCGACGGTGATGCCGAACTGCCGGAAGAACTTTCCGGCCATGCCCGGGGTGAAGGCCACGGGAAGAAAGACCGCGACCAGGGTCAGCGTCGTGGCCGTGACCGCCAGGCCGACCTCGGAGGTCCCGTCGCTCGCCGCCTTGTAGGGGTCCTGGTGGAGCTTCTTCATATGGCGGAAGATGTTTTCCCGGACGACGATGGCGTCGTCGATGAGCAGGCCGACGGAGAGGCTGAGGGCAAGAAGGGTGATGACGTTGACGGTGTATCCGAAAACGGCCATAACCGCGAAGGCGGCGATGAGGCAAACCGGCAGCCCGGCGACCGTGATGATCGTGCTGCGCAGGTCCCCGAACGAGAGAAAAACGACGAGGGCGGCGAAGAGGATCCCCAGGACGAGGCTGTTGATGACGTCGTCGCGGGATTCTTTGATATAGATCGAAGAGTCGGTCGAGGTCACGATGTCGAGGTCCGGGTTGGCCGTCCGGATCGCGCCGATCCTGGCGTTGACCACGTCGGCGACCTTGATTGTGTTCGTTCCGGACTGCTTCTGGACGACGAGAGCGATGCATTCATCGCCGTTGATCCGGGAAATCGTCCGTTTCGTCTTGAACGCGTCTTGGACCGAAGCGATGTCCCGGAGAAAGACGGGCCGCCCCCCGGTGGTGGTCACAACGATGCCCAACATCTCGCCGAGGTCCGAGAATTCCGCCCGGGTCCGGAGGAGGAAATCACGGGTCCCCTCGGTGACCCGGCCGGCCGGGAGGTTCAGGTTCTCGCCCCGGATGGCCTGGGTGACCTGGGAGATCGGAATGCCCAAGGCGTTGAGCCTGCGCACGTCGACGTCGACGTGGACCTCGCGCTCCAAGCCGCCGATGATGTCCACGGCGCCGACCCCGTCGACCTGCTGGATCTCGGGCCGGATTCGGTCCTCGATGAACGAGCGGACCTCGCTCAAGCTCCTCAGGCCGCCGCGGCTGCGGACGGCGAAGGTGACGATCGGGGTCGCCGACGGGTCGAACTTGTTGATGATCGGCTCGATAATCTCGCGGGGCAGGCTGTTCCGGATGGAAGCGACCTTCTCGCGGACCTCGGTCGCGGCGACCTGGGGATCCTTCTCCAGGACGAAGCTGGCCATGATCATCGAGACCCCTTCGGACGAGGTCGAGCTGACCGTGTCGACTCCGTTGATGGTGCTGAGGACATCCTCGATCGGCTTGCTGACCTGGGATTCCATCTCCTCGGGGCCGACGCCGGGGTTGGCCACGGTCACGGCGACGATGGGAAGCGAGATGTCGGGCATGAGGTCGACGCCCAGCCGGGAATAGGACAAGGCGCCCACGACCACCAGGGCCAGGACGACCATGGTGATGAAGACGGGCTGCTTGATGGAGATATCGGCGATTTTCATGGACGCGAATCCTCAGGCCCGGCCGGCCTTGCCCGCGACGATCTTGATCTTGCCCTGGTCGAGGAGGTCGGCCGCGCCGGTCGTGACGATCATCTCCGTTCCGTCCAGGCCGCTGAGGATCTCGATGAAATCCCCGACGACGGCGCCGGTCGTGACGGCGATCTGTTTCGCCGCGGCGCCCTCGGCCCGGAAGACGAACTTCGCTCCCGCCCGATCGACCAGGGCCGCCAGCGGAACGACCAGGGCCGACCGCCGGCTTTCGATCCACTCCGCCTCGGCGTACATTCCCGGCTTGATCCGATGGCCGGGGTTCGGGATGGCCAGCTCGACCTCGATCGTCCGGCCGACGGGATTGGCCAGCGGGCTGATGTTCGTCACCTTGGCCGAGAACCGTTCGCCGGGATAAGCCTCGAGGACGACCGTCGCGGACTGGCCGAGGCGGATGAAGCGGATCTTCTTCTCGTCCACGGCCGCCATGGCCTTGACCGTGTCGATGTCGATGAGGGTGAGGATCGGGATGGTCGGGCCGACCATGGCCCCGGGATTCACCATCAGCCGGGCGACGACGCCTTTGGCGTCGCTCTTGACCTCGAAGGGCTTGAATTCATACCCGATTTCGTCCCGGTTGACCACGGCCACGACCTGCCCGGGCTGAACGTCGCTCGAGACCTTGACCAGGTTCTGGGCGATCTTGCCGGGGACCTTGGAGTAGATCGTCACCTCGGCGTCGGCCTGGATGTTGGCCGAGGCATGGAACCGTTCGACGATCTCCATCCGGGTCGGGACGGCCGTCTCGACGGGAACGATTTTCACCGGCGGCGGCTCGGAGGCCGCGGCCTTCTTGGCGTCGAGGTTCTGCTTGGCCCGCAGGCCGATCCAGACGGCCAGGGCGATCAGGACGAGGATGATGATGAATCTTCCGACGAATTTTCCGGTTTTCACAGTTTCCTCCCACAAGCGCGGAACAGGGTGTATTCTCCGACGATATGGCCGTAGACGAGCTGCAGGGCGTTCAGCCGGGCGCTCTCCACGGCGTTCTGCGCGTCGACGAGGTCGGTCGCGCTGAGCAGGCCGTTCTGGAATCGCTCTTCGGCGATGCGAAGGGCGTCCTCGGCCTGTTTGATCTTGATCTTCTCGATCTCCATTTTCTTCTCGATCGTCCGCAGATCGGACAGGGCGGACTCGATCTCGATGGTCACGGTCCTCTCGACGTCGCTCCGGCGGAGCTCGGCCTGCTTAAGCGTCGATTCGGCCTGGGCGACCTGGGCCTTCGTCCGGAATCCGTCGAAGGCGGGGTAATTGACCGTCAAAGCGGCCGTCCAATTGCTATGAATCTGTTCGATGACGGGCATGAAGCCGTTGCGGAACTCGTAGTTGAAGGCCGCGACGACGGTCGGCTTGTTGGCCGTCTTGGCCAAGCCGAGGGAGGCCTGGTTGAGCATGACCTGATGCTCGACCTGCTGGAACTCGACCCGGTTGGCGAAAGCCTCCTTGAGGAGAGCGTCGCGATCGTACCCGGCCGGCTGGTAGACCAAGCTCGCGTCGGGAGCGAACGGCGCCTCTTCGGGCCGCCCGGCCAGGGCGTTGAAAGCGATCCGGAACTTGGCGATGTTGTTCTCGAAATCAAGCTTCTGGGCCTCCAGGGAGGCCATCTGGACCTGGATCAGGTTCGTCTCGAAGCTCGAAGCCAGGCCGGCCTTGTAGCGCTCGGTCATGATCTCGAGCTTCTTCTCGAAGGCCTTCCGGTTGTCTTCGAGGACCTGGATGGCATCGCGGAAGAAGACCGTGCCGTAGAAAAAGGGCACGACCTGGTAGCCGAGCATGTGCTTGGCCATGTCCACGCCGTCCTGGGCCAGGGACATGCCGGCCCGGCTCAGGTCGACGGTTCGAGCCGTCCGGCCCCAGTTGAAGACGACGCCGTTAACGGCGAGGGCGGCCCGGTAGCTGTTAGCCAGGCCGAACTGGATCTTGTAGGTCTGGCCGTTCATGGGAAAGTCGAACGAGCCGAAGAAGGAGCTCCGGAGGTAGTTGGCCGAGAGGCCGGCCGTCGGCCAATACTGGCTCTTGCTCTCGGCGATCTTGAGTTCGGCGCCGGTGACGGACTCGGCGGCCATCTTGATCTGGTCGCTCGAGGCCAGGACGAGATCGACGGACTGCTTGAGGGTCAGCTTCTCCTGCGCCGGCGCGAGAGAGCCGCTTCCCAGGGCGGTCATCAGGATCAGGAGGGGGATGAGGCGTTTCGTCATGATCGATTCTCCAGGACGCGTTTGGCCAGGTCGAGAAAGAAGCGGGCCGCCGTATGGGCTTCGTCCCGGCGGCCTTCGAGCATCTCCATGCCGATGCCGAGCTGGAGCGTTTTCAGGAAGACCTGCAGGTCCTCGGCCTTGATCGGCAGGCGCTCGCGGCGGATCTTCATCCGGAAGGCGTCGCGGACGAATTTGGCGTGGGCATCGAACCCCTTGGCCGAGCGCCGGACGATGTCGGCATCGCCGAAGCGGATGAACCCGCACATGCTCGGGAGGACCATCTTCAGGAATCCGCGGTTGGACTCGAAATACTCGAGGTAGAACAGGACGGTCTGCTCCAGGGCTTCGGGAAACGTCGACGTATCAGGGATCCGGCGGCGCACTTCGTCTAGGACCTTTCCGGATTCACGCTCCAGCAGCCGGCCGAAGATCTCGTCCTTGCTTTTGAAATAATAGTAGAGCGTCCCTTTGGCCAGCTCGGCCGCCGCGGCGATGTCCTCCATCCGGGTCTGCTGATAGCCGTCCCGGGCGAAGACCGTTTCGGCGGCGGCGAGGATGGCGTCCAGGCGGGCGTTTCCTTCGCGGACACGGCGTTCTTTCACACCCATATTCTGACTCTCCAGTCGATTTTCAACCAACGGGTCATATTAGACCGGCCGGACCCGCTTGTCAAGACAATTGGGGGACGAGGCACCCGCAGCACTTAATCAATTGGGGGGACGACGCACTCGTGGCACGTAATTGATTGAGCGTAACGAGTGCACCGTCCCCCCTTTTCGCTGTTTTTCATTGACAAGAGAAAGGATGGTGATATAACTTTAGCCCTTCATGAAAAGCTTCCGTAAGGAGCTCTGGTTCAACATCCCGGCCCGGCGTGGATACGTCAACATCACTCCCCAGGTCGAGGCCTGCCTCCGCGAGAGCGGGATCCGCGAAGGGCTGGCCCTCGTCAACGCCATGCACATCACCGCTTCGGTCTTCATCAATGACGACGAGTCCGGCCTGCACCGCGATTTCGAGACCTGGCTCGAGAAGCTGGCCCCCCATGAGCCGGTTTCGGGCTACGCCCACAATACCGGGGAGGATAACGCCGACGCCCACCTTAAGCGCCAGATCATGGGCCGGGAAGCGGTCGTCGCCGTTACGGAAGGGCGCCTGGACTTCGGCCCCTGGGAACAGATCTTCTACGGCGAATTCGACGGACGCCGCCGCAAGCGCGTCCTGGTCAAGATCATCGGCGAGTAGGTCCGACGGGCGGCCCGCTCGCGTCGAGAACGTACCCAAGAGAATACGCCCGTCTTGAGGAGGCAAAATGTCGCATCGCACCGCTCGCTCCGTTCTTCTCGCCATCGGCCTCATCCTGGTCCTGGCCGCTCTCCCCTACGCCCAGGCCCCGGCCAAGGTCAAGGTCTCCAAGGAAAAGCAGCTCATTCTTGACTATCTCGGAAAGCCCGAGACCGTCGAGCGGTTCGGCAAGATCGCGGATTCGATCTGGTCCTACGCCGAGCTCGGCTTGCAGGAATTCAAATCGTCGAAGCTCCTGGCCGACACCCTCGAGCAGGCCGGATTCAAAGTCGAACGCGGGCTGGCCGGAATGCCGACGTGTTTTGTCGCCTCTTACGGCTCGGGCAAGCCGATCATCGGACTCCTGGGCGAGTTCGACGCCCTCCCGATGCTATCCCAGAAAGGCCGCGTCCCGACTCAAGAACCTCTGATCGAGGGCGCTCCCGGTCACGGCTGCGGCCACAATGCCATGTGTACGGCGGCCGCGGCCGCGGCCATCGCGGTGAAGGAGGCCATCGACAAATACCACCTCCCCGGAACGATTAAAGTCTTCGGCTCGCCGGCCGAGGAAACCATCATCAGCCGACCGCACATGATCAAGGCCGGTCTGTTCAACGACGTGGACGCCGTCATCGACAACCACAGCGGCAGCGGCTTCGGAACGAGCTACGGCCGCGGCGGAAACGCCGTCCTCTCGGTCATCTTCTCCTTCAAAGGCAAGACCGCCCACGGAGCCAGCGCCTGGGGCGGCCGGAGCGCCCTGGACGCCGTCGAGATCATGGACGTCTCGACGAATTTCCTCCGCGAGCACCTCGATCCGGCCTACCGGATGCACTACGTCATCCTCGAGGGCGGCGAAGCCCCGAATGTGGTCCCGGACAAGGCGAGCGTCTGGTACTACGTCCGGAACAGCGATGAGACCGTCGAAGAGCAATTCGACCGCGTCCTCAACTGCGCCAAGGGCGCAGCATTGGCCGCCGGCGTCGAGCTTCTGCCGCTCCGCTGGATCGCGGCGGCGCATCAGACGCACGCCAACAAGGCCGCGGCCGAGCTCATCCAAAAGAATATCGACCTCGTCGGGATGCCCGCGTGGACGGAAGAGGAACAAGCGTTTGCCAAGGCGCTCCAGAAAACTCTTGGCGCGCGCGAAACGGGAATGCCGGACAAGGTGGACGCGCTGCGCCCGCCGAGCGGTGCGAGGGTCGGAGGCGGTTCGTCGGACGTGGGCGACGTCACGATGATCACCCCCACGGCCTCGATCCGGTTCCCGGGTCAAGTCCCAGGAGCGATCGGCCACCATTGGTCATCGGTCGCCTGCAACTTCGGCTCGACGGCCTGGAAGGGATTGAACGCGGGAGCCAAGGCCATCGCGGCTTCGGCCATCGACTTGATCACGCTGCCCGAGGAGCTCAAGAAGCTCCGGACGGAGTTCGAGGAATACTCCAAAACGCATCCTTATAAGACGTTCCTGCCGGCTGACGCCAAGCCGCCGCTCGATTTCAACGAGGAGCTGATGAAAAAGTTCCGGCCGCTCATGGAGAAATACGAGATCAAGTAGCGCGGGCAGTCAGGCCGATTGGTTTTTCTCGCAGCGGTTGAACGATTAGCTCGGGTTTCATCCAGGCGAATATATCCTTTATGATTCCCCCCTTTGGGGGAGTCAGGGCTAGTCGGCTTTTTTCATCCCCCTAGGCCGCTCCCGCTCCTGGATAAAAACGGAGATCAAGGGCACGATTTTCCGTATTATCGGCCTGACCCTGCGAATAATAAGTCCATATGAGAAAAGACTTTTTTGATGATACTGAATATTTTCTCTTGACAACGTAGGAATCAGCGTATAAATTTATTTTCACTCCACCAGGAAGCGGAGCGCCTAAGTTGAAGATTGATTTTTTTCTATTCTTTTCTCAAAAAGGGCATTCGTCCATTTCAAAAGGTTAAGCGCAATTACCAAGGGGGGTGATGGAAATTGATAAGTTCAAGATTCGGATCTTTAAGGTAAAAGAACAAAGTCAACAAATCCTAAATCCTCAGGAGGGATTCATGAAAAAGTTCACGATTTTGGGAATGGTTGCGGTTCTCGTCCTATGCGCCGGCATGCTCACGGCTGCGGCGGTGAAGTTCGATTTAAAGCCTTGGGGAATCATATTTCCTGGTTCCTCTGGCCATGCCATCTTGAACTATGCCCAGGGAGCTGGTACGACCGAGGTCCAGGTTAACTGCTGGGGCCTGCCCGAAGACACGTACACAATCTATCTCGAAACCGCCGGTTTTACATCCATCGGAACGTTCACGACAAAGAAAAATGGGAGCGGAAACTTTCACATTAAGCTCGTCGGAGATCATACGCTAGGCGTAGTAGCTGTCGCCGTGAATAATTCAGTCGGCACTGTTTTGTACAGCAAATAGGAATTAAAAAAAGAAATATCGCGAAGGCACTCGTTTCATCGCCCGCGGGGCTACCCGCGGGCGATGAAAACGAGCCTGGGATTTTGTTTAATCAGAATCCGAGGAAAATCCTCGATTTATCTGCCGAATCGCGGGTTGACGACGTTGCTGAACACCGACCCAAAGGTGTAGCCGAAGCCGATCGAAGCGTAGAAGCTGTAGTCGGTTTCCAGCTCCTTGCGCCGCAGCAGGATCTCGTCTAGCGTCGCTCCTCCCCTTGGGAGGCCAAGTTGATCGTGGATGGTCGAGAATCCACCCATCAAGCTGATCGAAAATCCGCCGAACAGATTGATATTGACGTTTCCGAAAAGCTCGATCCGGTATTTGCTCAAATCGTGGAAGTAATGCGATCCTTCCAGGGTTGCGCCGGCGGTCCCCCATTGTTCCTTGATCTCCAGCGAAGTCGAAAGAACGCCGCTCCAAAGCCCTTCCTGCGTTTTTTCATAGATAGTCTCCTCCCTGTACTTCCGGTAATCGTACCCCACCCGATAGAGAACGAGGAGGAGCCGCCGCGTAGACTCCGAATAAGGGAAAACGCTATATTCGATGGCCGGGGCTAGGTTGAACGACAGGGCCGTGTTGCTGTAGGTGGTCGAGGACACGGAGGTCCATCCTCCGACGGACCAATGTTCGGACAGGCTCTTGACATAGAGGCCCCGGGCATTTTTGCTATCTGAATAGCTCGAGATCGTCTCGCCGCCGATGTCGAAATCGCTCTGGTCGAAGTTTCCCGACGCGCCCAACCGGAGCTTCGAGGCTAAAGTGACCCTATTGGCCGAAAGGCTTCCATTCAAAGAGTAGGAATGGTAGGACTTCTCTCCATTGATGGATCCGCTGATCCCCGTGTTGAAAACCCAAGAATCCCATTTGTCCTCGACCGCCGTGGGATTGACCTCCTCCGTGAAGCCGACCGTGATCTTTCCCGCGATCGGGGTTTTGTAGACGAACGGGACCAATCCCAACTTTAAAACCCGGACAAGCCCGCGTCTCATCTCATCGGCCGTGTCGATCGGCAGGGAGACGCAGGTCAGCGTGTCTTGGAGATTCGCGTACTTCTCCAGGCCGATGAAGGAGATCGTCTGCTCCTGCCCGCCGCTTCCCGTCTGCTGCGTCGTGATCAGAATGTGAACGTCGGCTTCCTGGCGGTCCCGGACGAAATTCACGAAGGGGATTTCTTTGGTGATGTAATTGACGTCGCAGGAATCGCAGTCCAGGAAGACGCGGATCGCCCCCTTTTTCATCAGGTCGATGATGGGTTCGCGCTCGACGGTCTGGGTCTTGGCCGTCCCTTTGACGACCTGGGCGGCCGCTGGGACGGCAACGCTCGAGTAGAGGAAAACACCCAGAATAAGGAAACGCTGAACCGTTATCTTCAAGATCGGACTCGCTCCCTTGGACGAAATCTATATCCTCGGCCAGGCTCAGATTATGAGAAAGAGGGCGGTTTTGTCAATTTCAGCGAAGATCGCGTCAAAAAGCAGGGGCGGACGAGCTCCCATAGGACAATATGAGGCCAGCGGCTCAAGGAGTCTGCCTTGACAACCCCGGCCCCATTGTATATTTTGTCTCTAAGTCATTTTTTACTTTACGAGGTGGGATTTTTCAAGAATCCGACAACATCCCGGTGACACCAGCGCCCATGGAAAAGATCGGCAAATACAAGATCCTCGGCACCCTCGGCAAGGGAGGGATGGGGATTGTCTACCGGGGCCTCGACCCCGATATCGAGCGGGAAGTGGCGATCAAAACCATCCGCTTCGACAATTTCTCCGAAGGAACGGCCAAAGACGACCTGATGGCCCGGTTCATCCGGGAAGCGCGGGCCGCGGGGAAATTGACCCACGCCAACATCGTCACCGTGTATGACGTCTGCCGGGAAAACGACGTGACGTACATCGTCATGCAATTCGTCGAGGGTCAGAGCCTCCAGGCAGTCATGGATACCGGGAAGACCTTCTCCCCCCTGGAGTGCATCCAGATCTTCAAGCCCATCTGCGACGCCCTGGACTACGCGCACGGCAGCGGCATCGTCCACCGCGATATCAAGCCGGCCAATATCCTGATCGACAAGGCCGGAAAGCCCTATATCGCCGACTTCGGGGTCGCCCGGATGGAAGAGTCGACGATGACCCGATCCGGGACGGCGGTCGGGACGTTGAGCTATATGTCCCCCGAACAGATCAAGGGTCAAGACATCGACGGCAGGTCGGACATCTTCTCTCTCGGGATCATCCTCTACCAGCTTCTCACGGGCAAAATGCCGTTCGAAGGCGACAATATCTCGACCATCGTTTACAAGATCGTCAACGAACAGCCGCCGCGGATCGCCGAGATCAAAAAGGGCCTCCCTCCGGGCTACGATGTCGTCATGCGGAAAGTCCTGGCGAAAGAGCCCAAGGATCGCTTTCAGACCTGCCGGGCCCTCGCCGCCAGCCTGGAGAGCGCTGAGCTTATGCTCGAGCCGACGATTGAGTACGAGACGGACAAAGAAATCAAAACTCCGGCCGGCCGCGGGAAAAAAACGCTCGTCGCGGCCGCAGCCCTGGCCGGAATCGCCTTGCTGATGGGGGGCATCGTTCTTCTTTCCCCAAAATCCCCCAAGCCCGTGGATCCGAGCGAGAAAACCGCGGCGGTCGGAACATCCGAAGAGGCGCCGAAACCGGGCGCCGCGTCCTCATCGCGGGAAAGCGAAGGTCCTCCCTCATCGAAACTTAAAGTGTCCGGCCCCGCCGAGGCGGATCTCGCGAAATTGAAAGGGAGCTTCGAAAACAAAAGATACGAGGAGACGTCCAAGCTCGCCCAGGCCATCCTGGCGAACCATCCCGGCAACCCGGTCGCCCTGGATTACGCCGGGCGGGCCCGAAGAGAGCAGCTCGCTGCCCAGGTCGCCCCGATCCTCGCGGCCGGGATCTCGAGCTATCAGCGGGGCGACCATGCCCGGTGCATTCTAGAGATGGAAAAGGTCCTGAGCCTCGACAAAGGCAACGCCGAGGCCCAGCGTTTCCTTTCCCAGGCAGATACGGCCCTCTCCGAAAAAGACATCGTCGCCCTGGTCGAGCGTCATCGGGCGGCCGAGGAGCGCAAGGATCTCCTGGTCGTGCTGAGCGATCTGGATTCGCCGACCCTCACCCGCCAATGGCAGGATGAGCACAAATTGTTGTTTAATGGATACGATGGGATCAATTCGTCGATCTCGGGCATCACTGTGACCTTCTCGAGCCGAACGGAAGCGACGGCGAAATTTTCTTATCTCATGACGGCCGTTTATAAAAAAGACGGAAAAAAGGAAGTCTTCGAGGGATCTGAAACCTGGAGGCTCCATAAAAAGGACAAGGCCTGGATGATCACAGGAGCGAATTGAGGCTGGTCAAAGAAAGGGAGCGGAAGATGGACGCACGGAAAGGCAGGCGGGTCTGGGGAGGCAGGGTCTTTTGTTTCCTCCTGGTCCTCGCCGGATTCGGATTCGCCCGTCCCACCATCAAGGTCCGCGTCACCACCGACAGCGCGAGCGTCAAAGCTTCGCCGCTGATCGGAGGCCAGACCTTGGTCACGGTCCCCCTCGACACCGTCCTGGATGCCGAGAGCAAGCAGGGCGTATGGTACAAGGTCCTCGTGCTCCGGGAAGGGATCCAGGTTACGGGGTACATCCACGAGCTCCTGGTCAAGGAGATCACCGAGGCCGAAGCCCAGCAGACCGTGAGCCCTTCGGGAAGCGTCAAGGCCCAGGCGGACATCGTCGCGGAAATCGGAAGGCGCATCGAGGACGATAAAAGACGGATCCGTCAGGAGAACGAGCCGGACAAGGTCATCGACGATCTGGCGCCCTTGATCGCCAAGGCGTTTACGATCGACGACCGGTTGGAGCAGAAGCGGATCGCCTGCGAGCTCTTTTTCTGGATCGGACAGGCCTATGCGAAAAAGGGCGATTCCTACGCCGCCTTGAAGAATTTCCGGAGCATGTTCGACGTCGATTATGCCATCGGAAAGGAGGTGACCAGGAACATCGCCGAACCTTCGATCAGCAATTTCATCGATCAGGCCGAACGCATCTACAAAGGCCTCCTGGTCGACTACAGTTTGCAGATCACGACGAGGCCGAAAGAGGCGGAGCTGAAAGTCAACGGCAAGTCCATCGGGCTGTCTCCCTTCATCTACCGGACGGAAGTCCCCCAGGTCAGCCTGAGCATCGAGAAGCCGGGATACCGGCCGGTCAAGGACGAGATCTTCCTCTCGGAGACGACAACGGCCAAGGAATACACCCTGGAAAGCATCGGCCGGAACGTCGCCATCCGCACCCTCCCCTCCGGGGCCCGCGTTTTCGTCGATGGAAAAGACACCGGCCAGCTCACCGACTGCGAGCTGCCCTACGTGCCCTACGGAAACCGGACGATCCGGCTCGTCCGGGACAATTACGCTCCCTGGGAAGGGATTATGGAAATCCTCGAGGGCGAAGGCCCCCTCTCCCTGTCCGGGACCCTGACCGCGAACACATACGTTTTCGCCGAGAAAAACGGCGGACCGGACCTTTCGTTCTTCAGGCTTCCCCGGGCGATCGCCTTCGACAAGGACGGCAGCTACTACTTCGTCGATGAAAGCGACGTGAAGATCAAGAAATTCAACGCGGAAGGCCGTTTCCTGGCCGCTTGGGGCAGCGGGGGACGGGAAGCTCGCGTCTTGAAAATCCCGGCTGGGATCGCCGTCGACGCCGCGGGCAACATCTATGTCACGGATACGAAGGCCTGCTGCGTCGCGAAATTCGATCAAACCGGCCGGTTCCTGAAGAAATGGGGCTCGGAGGGCAGCAATCCGAACGAGCTGTCCCGCCCGTCAGGGATCGCGATCGACGCCTCAGGAGATCTGTACGTCGCCGATACGAACAACGGCCGGATCGTCAAGTTTTCGTCGGACGGGGTCGTCAAGAAAACATGGGGCAAGCAAGGGATTCGGCCGGGCGAGTTCGTCTATCCTTCGGCCGTCGCCGTCAGCCGGAAGAACGAAGTGATCGTCGTCGACCTCTCGCGGGTCCAGAAATTCACCCTCGAGGGGGATCCGACCGGTTCATGGGGAAAGCCGGGGTCGGGAGACGGCGAGCTCAAGACGCCCCAGGGCGTGTTCATCGACGTCTTCGATTCGATTTACGTCGCCGATACGGGAAACAACCGGGTCGTGAAATTCGATCCAAACGGCAAGCTGATCTGCCAATGGGGCGGCCCCGGTGCCGGAGACGGTCAGATGATGGCGCCCGTCGGCATCGCCGCCAATGCGAGCGGGAGGGTCTTTGTCATCGAGAAGGACAACCACCGCTTCCAGGTTTTCCGGATCCCCGAGAAATAATCGCCGCCCTGAAGTCCGTCTAGAGCAGGGATCGCGCCGCCTCGGCCGTCGACTCGTCTTCCGGGTTCAAGTCTTCCCGACATCGATGTCGTCGGGAAGCTCGTTCCGGTCGGCCGCCGGATCGTAGGGGAAGTGGGCGGCCAGCTTCTCCGCGGCCAGGGCGATCCCCCGCAGAAGGCCGTCCTGGAAATGTCCCTTCCTGAACTCCTCCGAAAGGACCCCGGCGATCGCGTCCCAGAATTCCTGGCCGACTTTGGCGTGGATCCCCTCGTCCCCGAGCACGACAAAGCGGCGGCGCGAGGGAACGACGAAGAACAAAATCCCGTTGCGATCCTTCGTGCCGGTCATCTTCAGCCGCACGAAGGCCCGCTCCGCGACGGGCCGGACCTTGCCCCAGAAAAAGGGCGAGATCGAAACGCGGATCTCGCCTGAGGTGCGTCGCTCCGCGTCCGTAATCGCCGCCTTGATCTTTTCGCGGTCGAGGCGATGGATCATTTTTCGCTTATGCATGAAAGCCATCGGAGCCATCCCCCTCCCTACCAGCCTCCGGAGGCTCCCCCTCCGCCCGAACGGCCTCCGCCGCCCCTGAATCCGCCGCCGCCCCCGCCCCGGCCTCCGCCGCCCAGGATGTTGAAGAGCAGCCAGAGGGCGAAACCGGGATTCTTGATGAAGATGACGAGGAAGACGGCCACGACCAAGATGATGATCGGGGTGGGAATTTCCGATTTCCGGCCCTGCCTGGCCGAGCTGTCCGGTTCCGGGAGCGCGCCTCCCGTGATGGCGGCCGTAACGGCCTCGACCGCGGCCCGGACCGCGCCATCGCGGTCCCCCGACTGGATGCGGGGGACCATGATGTCGTTGATGATGCGCCCGGCCGTGATGTCCGGGACGCGCTCCTCCAGGCCGTAGCCGACCTCGATCCGGATCTTCCGGTCGTCGGCCATGATGAAGAGGACGAGCCCGTCGTCCAGGCCTTTCCGTCCCGGCTTCCAGGCTTCGAACGACTTGACCGCGAATTCCTCGATCGGATATCCGCCCGTCGTCTTGCCGATATAGACCAGGACCTGGTGGCCGGTCCGCTCGTCGAACGAGCGGAGCTCGGCGTTCAGCGCATCCGCCGTGCCGGGCGACAGGAACGCCGCGGCGTCGGTCAGCCACTGGGACGGGGCCGGCGGGATCTTGATCTCCCCCGCCGCGCCGGCCGCGAGTCCCAGGAGGGCCGCGGCCGCCGCGAGGAGGCGGACGCTTCTACCGGAAATCACGTCAGAACTTCACTTTGGGGGCGGTCTCGGACCCGGCCTGGGCCTTGAAGTAGGCCTTCTCGGCGAACCGGCTGCCGAAGAGCCCGGCGATCAGCACGGTCGGGAAGCTCATCCGCTTCGTGTTGAAGGCCTGCGAGGACTCATTGAACCTCTGCCGCTCGACGGTGATGCGGTTCTCTGTGCTCTCGAGCTGGACTTGGAGGTCGCGGAAATTCTGGGTCGCCTTGAGGTCCGGATAAGCCTCGACCGCGACGAGAAGCCGTCCGATCGCCGAGCCGAGCTGGTCCTGGGCCTGCTGGAACTTGGCGAAGGCCGCAGGATCGTTGAGCTGGCTCGCGTCGAGCTTGACCTGGCCGACCTTGGCCCGGGCTTCGGTAACGGCCGTATAGGTGTCCTTCTCGAAGTTGGCCGCGCCCTTTACGGTCTCGACGAGGTTCGGGATCAGGTCGGCCCGCCGCTGGTAGGCGTTCTCGACCTGGGCCCACTTGGCCCGCACGTCCTGGTCGAGCGTGTTGAGCTTGTTGTAGGTGCCGACGCCGCTCAGGATGGCCACGATGAGGACGACGACGATGACGCCCAGGCAGCCAAGAAAACCGATCTTCTTCCGCGGGGCCGCGGGCGCCGGGGTGGGAGTTCCGTTGGTCATGTCTGTTCCCTTCCTTTCATTCGCATGATATCACATCGGGGAAGGCTTCCGCGCCGCGGAAATCCTCCTCTTGTGTTTTTTACGGCGCGCTCCGAAAAAGGTTTTCGCCTTCAGAGGACGGTGCCGTCGGGGACGACGGCGTCCTTGGGGACGACGATGATTCCCCCCACGATACAGACCCCGTCGGTCTTGAGCTCCCGGATCCCGGCTTCGTTGACGAGCCGGACTCCCGCGCCGATCCGGGCGTCCTTGTCGATGATGGCGTTCCGGATCTCCGTGTCACGGCCGATCCCGATCGGCGGGATCCCGGCCGCGGCGTTCCGGGCCATCTCCTCGCGCGACTCGAAATAATCCGCGCCCATGACCACGGCCCGCTCGATCCGGCAACCGGCCCCGATCCGGGAGCGGACGCCGACGATCGAGCGGTGGATGTGCGCGCCGTCGATGATGCTCCCCTCGCACAGGATCGAGTTCGTCACATTGGAGGCCAGGATCTTCGATCCGGGGAGGAAGCGGGCGTGGGTGAAGATGGGCTTGTCTTCGTCGTAAAAATTGAATCGCGGCAGGGGCTCGGTCAGGTTCAGGTTGGCTTCGAAGAAGGTCGGGATCGTCCCGATGTCCTCCCAGTACCCATCGAACAGATAGCCGCAGACCTTCTTCTGCCGGATGGACATCGGGATGATCTGCCGGCCGAAGTCCTCGAAGGCGTTGCTCATCAGCGCCTCGCGGAGCACGGCCGTCTTGAAGACATAGATCCCCATCGAAGCGAGATGGGTCCGGCCGCGGCTTTCCACGCCCCGGGCCGTGAAGAACTCCTCCGGAACGCAAAAGTTGTCGATGACTTCGGGCTCTTTGGGCTTTTCCCGGAACTCGACGATCCGGCCGTCGTTGTCGAGCTTCATCACCCCGAACTCGCCGACCCGGCCGGCCGGGACGGGCATGACCGAGATGCTGATGTCGGCCCCCGATTCGATGTGGAAATCGATGAACTTGCGGTAATCCATCCGGTAAAGGTGGTCGCCGGACAGGATCAGGACCGTGTCCCCCAGCCTCTCGAAGAAGCTCAAGTTCTGCCGGACGGCGTCGGCGGTGCCCTGGTACCAATCGCGGTTCTCCATCGTCTGTTGGGCCGAGAGGAGGGTCACGAAGTCGTTGTGGAAATTGTCGAACCGGTAGGTCAGGAAGATGTGGCGGTGGAGAGACTCGCTGGCGAACTGAGTCAGGATGAAGATGCGCCGGAATCCGGAGTGGAGGCAGTTGCTGATGGGGATGTCGATCAGGCGGAAGCGGCCGGCGATGGGCACGGCCGGCTTGCTCCGGACCTTGGTCAAAGGATACAGGCGGCTGCCCTGCCCACCGGCCATGATGAGCGCGACGACCTTGGCCATAATCTCCCTCCGCCCCGAGTATAACTGGAATGATGACATTTTTCCACCGCTGTGCTATATAACCTGCGGGAGCACAAGGAGAAGCCGATGCCAGAAGGGAAACTCGAAAAACGCGCCTGCGGCCGCTTTCGCATTCCGGGAGCAACCGTCCGGACGAAGATGAAGCGGACTCTGTTCCGCAAGGAAGTGTACGCCCCCGACATCTCTCCGCTCGTGGACATGAGCCGGGGGGGGATCCGCTTCCTAACCACCGTCAAGCTCGCCCTCGATTCCCCCGTCACCGTCAAGCTTTCGATCCCGGGCGAGGATAAGCCGCTGGTTCTCTTCGGGCACGTCCGCTGGTTCGCCACGAATCCGGACCAAACCTACAAGTATCAGTTCGGCGTCCAGCTCGTCCCGTACGGAGATCGGGAAGGGTTCAATCCCCCCGAGACGCTGGACCGGATCATCGCCCTCGAACAGTCCAACGCAGTGGAGTGCGAGGGTCCTGACCTCGAGGCCTGATCGGGCCGAAGCCCGGGATCAGTCGCCCACGACCTGGGAATAATCCGCCATCCGGCGGAGGATCTTCCGGATCGCCCCCAACAGGGCGAGCCGGTTTTTCCTCAGGTTCGGGTCCTTGTCCATCACCAGGACCTTCTCGAAGAACGTGTTGAGGGCGGGCTGGAGGCGGAAGACCAGCTTCTGGGCCTGGACGAAATTCCCTTTGGCCAGCATCGGCGCGGCGTTGTCCCGGACGATGCTGAATGTCGAATAGAGCTCGCGCTCCGCCTTCTCGACGAACAAGTCCGGCGACGGCGTCCCGGCGGGCGGCGCGCCGGCCAGGATGTTGTTGACCCTCTTGGCCATCAGGATGAACGGCTCGAACTCGGGGCTGGTTTTCAGCGCCTCGAGCGCCTTCACCCGGCAGGACGTATGGAGGATGTTGTCGAGCCCGGCGCCGAGCGCGGCGTTGACCAGGTCGTAGCGATACCCGGCCCGCTCGAAGAGATAGCGGAGCCGGTTGAGGAAGAATTCCCGGACATATTCGACGATTTCTTCCTTGGGCTTCTTCAGCTTGTTCCCATGGATCGCCAGGACGCGATCGACGAGCCGGGGGAACGAAAAATCGAGCTTCCGGTCGAGGACGATCTTGCACACTCCCTGGGCGTTCCGGCGGAGCCCGAACGGATCGCTCGAGCCCGTCGTCTGGATCCCGACCCCCACGACGCCGATGATCGAGTCCATCTTGTCGGCAATGGACAGGACCGCGCCGCCGAGCGTGGCGGGAGGATCATCGTCAAGGCCGACGGGTTGATAGTGCTCGTAGATCGCCCGGGCGACGGATTCGGGCCGGCCTTCCGTTCGGGCGTAGAGGCCCCCGACGCGGCCTTGGAGAGAGGGGAACTCCCGAACCATGTCCGTGACGAGATCGGCCTTGCAGAGCTCCGCGGCCTCGACGAACTTCTTGACGTCGGCGGGTCCGGCCAGCTTGCCGCCGAGGTAGGCGGCGATCTTCATCAGCCGCTTGACCTTGTCGTCGTAGCTCCCTAGCTTCTCCTGGAAGAGGACGTGTTTGAGCGCGGCGGCGTGCTTCTTCAACGGGGTCTTGAGGTCCTGAGCCCAGAAGAACTTGGCGTCCTCGAGGCGGGCTTTGAGCACGCGCTCGAAGCCGCCGCGGATGAGGCCTTTGGCATCCGAGGGGGCGTCGGCGACCCCGAGGAAAGCCGGGAGCTGTGTCGTCCCTTTGACCACGGAGAAGACCTTCAGGCCTTCGCGCATGGCCGTGCTGAGGATCTCGAGGGGCAGGCTGAGGTAGGATTCGGGAAAGGAGCCGAGGAAGACGAACGGACACTCGACGTCGCTGGCCAGCTTGTCAAGGAGGCCCGGATCGGGATAAAGGGCGGCTCCGAGCGGGGCGAGTAAAGTTGCGATCTGGGAGAGGATCGCTTGCTTCCGCTCCTCCGGGTCGACCGTGACGAGGTTGGCTTTGAGCGCCGACGCGTATTCGGCGAACGACCGGGCCTCGAAGTCCTTGGGCGAACGGATCTTGTGGCCCGAGGTCCTGGTTCCGGCGGCGAGGCCCGCGATCTCGAAGGCGAGGGGCTCGCCCCCGAACACGGCCAGGACGTTGCGGATCGGGCGGGAAAAGCGCGTCTGGCCTTCGCCCCAGCGCATCATCTTGGGGAACGAGAGCGAGCCGACGACCTGGGGGATGATCCGGTTCAGTATCTCGGCCGTCCCCTTGCCCCGGGTGAGCGTCTTGAACCCTACGTATTCGCCCTTTTCGGTCTTGATGATCTCGAGACGGCCGATGTCCACGCCCCGGGACCGGGCAAATCCGAGGGCGGCGGGCGTCGGGCTCCCGTCCGCGGCGAACGCCGTGGACTTGGGAGGTCCGGTGATGAACTGCTCGCTTGAAGCCTGGCCTTCGGGCAGGTCAGCCGAGACGATCAGGCGGCGGCAGGTGCTGAGGACCCGGAGCGAAGCAGGCGCGATCTTGGCCACGGCCAGCTCTTTCCCCAGCCGCTCGCGGATGTCCTCGACCGCGATCCTCACGTGCGAGGGCGGAAGCTCTTCGACCGTGATCTCGAGGAGGAGTTCCATCAGGCCCTCGCCTCGGCGCCGGTGAAAAGGGCGGCGACCCGGCTGACCAGCGTCCGGATCTGGGCGATCATCTTGATCCGCTCCGTGACGCTGATCGCGCCGCGGGCGTCCAGGAGATTGAACGCGTGGGAGCACTTCAGGCACATGTCGTAGGCCGGAAGCGGAAGCCCCTTTTCGATCAGATGGGCGGCCTCCGCCTCGGCCAGGCAGAACCATTCACGGAGCGATTTGACCGTCGCCTGGTTGAAGTTGTACTCCGAGAACTGCCGCTCCTCTTCAAAACGGAGGTCGCGATAGAGGACATCGTCCGACCAGTTGAGGTCGTAGATGCTGTCCTTGCCTTCGAGAAAGACCTCGAGGCGCTCGAGCCCGTAGGTGATCTCGATGGGGATGGGAAAGACCTCGAGCCCCCCCGCCTGCTGGAAATAGGTGAACTGGGTGATCTCCAGCCCGTCGAGAAGGACCTGCCAGCCGACCCCCCAAGCCCCGATCGTCGGGGATTCCCAATCGTCCTCGTCGAAGCGAAGGTCATGGTCTTCGAGGCGGATGCCGAGCGAAGTCAGGCTATCGATGTAGCGCCTCTGGATGTCCGCCGGAGACGGCTTCATGATCACCTGGAACTGATGATGCTTCTGAACCCGGTTCGGGTTCTCGCCGTACCGCCCGTCGGTCGGCCGCCGGGAAGGCTGGACGTAGGCGACGTTCCACGAGCGCTTGTCGAGTACCCGGAAGAACGTGTCGGGCGTCATCGTCCCGGCGCCGACCTCGAGGTCGTACGAGGGGGCCAGGTAGCAGCCCTGGCCCGCCCAGAACTTCTGGAGGTTCAGGATCAGGTTTTGGAGGCTCATCTACGGTTTCGGTCTCTCCCATTTGACGATCGGGTTGCGGGCAGCCAAGGTTTCATCCAGCCGCCGGACGGTGGTCTGGTGCGGCGCGGACTTGAGCGTTTCGGGCTCGGTCTCGGCCTCACGGGCGATCCGGATCATGGCCTCGATGAAACCGTCGAGGTCGCGCTTGCTCTCCGTCTCGGTCGGCTCGATCATGAGCGCGCCGTGGACAATGAGCGGGAAGGACATCGTCGGCGGATGGAAGCCGAGGTCGATCAGGCGCTTGGCGATGTCGAGGTTCGAGATCCCGTATTTCTTCTGGAACAGGTCCGAAAAGACGCATTCATGGAGCGTCGGGGTCGTGTACTTGAGGTGGTAATCCTTTTCGAGGGACTTCCGGATGTAATTGGCGTTGAGGACGGCAATCTCCGACATTTCCCGCATGCCATCCGGGCCGAGGGCGAGCATATAGGCCAGGGCCTTGACGAGGACGAGGAAATTCCCGTGGAAGCTCCGGACGCGGCCGATGGATTTCGGCCGGGCGAAGTCGAGGGCGAATTTCCCTCCCTTTTTCACGACCCGCGGGACGGGGAGATACGGCTCGAGGACCTTTTTCACGCCGACCGGGCCCGCTCCGGGGCCGCCTCCGCCGTGGGGCGTCGAGAATGTCTTGTGGAGGTTGATGTGGATGACGTCCACGTCGAAGTCGCCGGGACGGGCGATGCCGGTCACGGCGTTCATATTGGCCCCGTCCATATAGAGGAAGCCGCCTTTGGCGTGGACGATCGCGGCGATCTTCTTGATGTCGTATTCGAAGACACCGAGGGTGTTGGGGTTCGTGACCATAAGGGCGGCCACGTCCTCGGTCATCTTCAGAGAGAGGTCGGCGAGGTCGATCGTCCCGTTCGCGTTCGACTTGACCTCCTGGACGGTATAGCCGGAGAGATGGGCGCTTGAGGGGTTCGTCCCGTGGGCCGAATCGGGGATCAGGACGATCTTGCGCGGATTGCCGCGTGCCTCGAGGCAGGCCCGGACGAGCATGATCCCGGTCAGCTCGCCCTGGGCGCCGGCCGAGGGCTGGAGGGTGAAGGCGTCCAATCCCGCGATCTCGCACAGATAATCCTCGACGAGCCGCACGACCTCGAGGTTCCCTTGGACGGTCTCCGCGGGAGCGGCCGGATGCGAGAGGGCGAACCCGGGCAGGCCGGCGACCTTCTCGTTGATCTTGGGATTGTACTTCATCGTGCAGGAGCCGAGCGGATACATCCCGATGTCGACGCAATAGTTCTGCTGCGAGAGCCGGGTGAAGTGGCGGGTGATCTCGGGTTCGGAGACCTGGGGAAAGCCGGGGATCTCGGACCGGACGGGCAGTCCCGCCAGGAGATCCGCCTGCGCGGGGACGTCGAGCTTGGGGAGCTCGAAGGCCCGCTTGCCCTTGTCGCTGATCTCGAAAATGAGAGGTTCGCGGTTCATCGGAGCACCTCCTCGAGGAGGGCGGCCAGTCGGTCGATCTCGTCCTTGGTGTGGAGCTCCGTGACGCAGAAGAGCGCCGCGTTCTTGAGCTCCGGGTGCTCCGAGGTCAGAGGGAGCCCGCCGATGACGCCTTTCGCCCTGAGCGCGGCGTTGACGGCCTCGACGTCCTTAGGCAGGGTCAGGACGAACTCGTTGAACGTCCGGCCGTCGAAGGTCCGGCGCACGCCGGGAAGCCGGGTGAGCCGGGACGCGGCGTATTCCGCTTTCTGGATGTTCTGGAGGGCCATCTCGCGCAAGCCGTCATGGCCGAGGGTTTCAAGGAAGATCGTCGTCCGGAGCGCGCACCAGGCCTGGTTCGAGCAGATGTTCGAGGTCGCCTTCTCCCGGCGGATATGCTGCTCGCGCGTGGACAGGGTCAGGACGAAGCCGCGCCTGCCGTCCACATCCTTGGTCTGTCCGGCGATGCGGCCGGGCAGCTGGCGGAGATGCTCTTTCTTGCAGGCCATGAATCCGAGCCCGGGACCGCCGAAGGCGGGGTAGAGGCCGAACGACTGGGCTTCCCCGCAGACGATGTCCGCCCCCAGCTTGCCAGGCGCTTCGAGGAGCCCGAGCGAAAGGGCTTCGGCGGCGACGACGGCAAAGAGGGCCTGATGGGTGTGGGCGAACTCGCCGATCGACTTGAGGTCCTCGACGACGCCGAAATAGTTCGGCGATTGGACGAGCACGGCGCTCGTCTCGTGGTCGAGCTTGCGGGCCACGTCGTCCAGGTCGAGCGTTCCGGCCGGGGTGAATCCGACCTCCTCGATCCGCACGCCGAGGTTCCGGATGTACGTCTTGATCGTCTCACGATACTCGGGATGAAGGGACCGCGGGATGAGGATCTTGGGCTTGCTGTTGAGCCGGTTGGCCATCAGGACGGCCTCGGCCGCGGCGGACGCGCCGTCGTAGAGCGAGGCGTTCGAGATATCCAGCCCCGTCAGCTGGCAGATCAGGGTCTGGTACTCGAAGATGACCTGGAGGGTTCCCTGGCTGACCTCGGGCTGGTAGGGCGTGTACGGCGAGATGAACTCGCCCCGGGCGCTCAGGTAATCGACGACGGCGGGAACATAGTGGTGATACGCGCCGGCGCCGAGGAAGCTCAGGAAATCCGGATAGGTGTTGGCTTGGGCCAGCTCCTCGAGCCGGCGCAGGAGGGCCGGCTCGGGAAGGGCCGCGGGAAGGTTGAGCGGCCGGGTCAGCTTGATCTCATCGGGCAGGCAGCCGTACAGCTCGCCGATCGAGGACACGCCGATCCGGGCCAGCATCTCCTTCTTGTCTTGGTCGCTGAGGGAGATGTAGCTCATGACGGCTTATTCGTGCAGGCCTTCGAGGTATTTCTCGTATTCGCCGGCCTTCATCAGCGCGTCGAGGTCCGCCTTGTTCTTCATTTTCAGCTTGATGATCCAGCCCTTGCCGTGGGGATCCTGGTTGACCGACTCGGGAGATGCGTTCAAGTCGCCGTTGACCTCGATGACCTCACCCGAAACCGGGCAGAAGACCTCCGAGACGGCCTTGACCGATTCGATGGTGCCGATCGTCTGATGGACCTCGAGGGCCTTTCCGATGGGCGGCAGCTCGACATACACGACGTCGCCGAGATGGCCCTGGGCGTAGTCCGTGATGCCGACCGTGGCCGTGTCACCCTTGGGTTCGACCCACTCATGGTCCTTGGTGTAGAAATAATGGCTGGAATACATGGGACATTCCTCCTTGGATCAATAATCTCTTTTGTAGAACGGCGTCGGGACGACGACGGCCTTGGCCTTCTTGTCCCGGATGCCGATCTCGAATTCCGTTCCGACGGCGGCCTTGTCGATCGGGAGATAGACGAGGCCGATGCTCTTCTTGAACAGGGGCGAAAACGTGCCCGAGGCGACGTGGCCGGCCGGGGCGCCCCCGAGGAAGATCGGGTAGTGCGGCCGGGCGATGCCCCGGTCCACGAGCTCGAAGCCGACGAGCTTGCGGGTAATCCCCTTCTCATTCTGGGCGACGAGAACGTCGCGGCCGAGGAACTCGGCCTTCTTGAACTTGACGATCCATTTAAAATCCGCCTCGAGCGGGGTCGTCTTGTCGTCGATGTCGTTGCCGTAGAGCGGGAGCTTGGCTTCGAGGCGGAGCGTGTCGCGGGCGCCCAGCCCGATCGGCTGGAGTCCCTGGGGTTTGCCGGCTTCGATGAGGGCGTCCCAGATCGGGCCGGGGTCGGCGTCGAGCGTGTAAACCTCGAAGCCGTCCTCACCCGTATAGCCCGTCCGCGAGATCAGGCAGTCCTTGCCCAGGACCTTGCCGAAGGCCGCGTGGAAAGATTTCATCGGGGCCAGGGCGACATCGGTCATAGGCTGGAGGATCGGGATGGCCTTCCGGCCCTGGAGGGCGATCTGGCTGTAGCGGTCCGAGGGATTGTCGAGGGAGATCGCGTAAGAGCCTTTCACGGATTGGATGTAGGCGTAATCCTTGTCCGTGTTCGAGGCATTCACGACGAGGAGATAGAACTCGGGGTGGACGCAGTACGCGAGCATGTCGTCCACGTAGGTTCCCTTCGAGGTCAGGAGCCCCGTGTATTGGACGTGGCCCGGCGAGAGGCGGGCCGCGTCGTTGGGAGAGATGTGCTGGACGAAGGCCAGCGCGTCCTTCCCCGTGACGTGGATCTCGCCCATGTGGCTGACGTCGAAGAGGCCGGCGGCGGTCCGGCAGGCCAGGTGCTCGTCGATGATGCCCTTGTATTCGACCGGCATGTCCCAGCCGGCGAATTCGATCATCTTCGCTCCGAGCTTACGGTGGTTGGAGTTGAAACGGGTTTGCTTCATTTGATGGCGTCCTCTTTTCAAAGGATAGGAATGATGAACGATATTTTTATCACAATTCGGGGGCGGGCACAACCGGAAGGCCGGCGGATCAGGACCGGCCGCGGAGCCGCCGGAACAACCTCCGGACCGACCGGAAAAGCGCTTTGGGAAGGACGAGGATCCCGCTCGAACGGACGATGAGCTCGTTCAGCGTCCCGGACTCGAACGGGCCGAGGGCTTCGATCCGCTTCAACCGGAGAATGTCGGACCCGGTCGAATTGAATCCCGGATCGCTGGTCACGGCGCAACAGTAACCGGCTTCCCGGACCAGGGCGAGATGATCCAGGCAATAGTCCCCGCTCGGGTAGGCGAAGACCCGGATGGTGAGCCCGAAATCCCGCTCGAGCTTTTCCTTGGCCTCGACGACCGCCCGTCGCAACGCCGCCGGATCGCAGCTCATGATGTTCTCATGGAACATGGAATGACACTCGAATTCGACGAACGGACGCATCTCCTCGATCTCGGTCCTGGAGAGGGCCTGCCGGGTCTCGTATTCGGCCTCGAAGCGGAATCCCTCCCGTCGAAGGCTCTCCACTCGGCCGGAGTGGGTGAGCTTATGCCAGCGAGGATCCCGGCTGGACTGACCTTCATGGAGGAACCAGAAATGCCGGTTGGTCCCGACGATGCCGGCACAGAGAAAGATCGTGACCGGAAGGCCATACTTCTTGATCGCGGGAAGAAGATGATAGTGGCTCCTCAAACCGTCGTCGAAGGTGATGACGAGAGACCGGGCCGGAAGCGCGGCCGGGTCTCTGCGCATGATGGCTTCGACCGCCCGGGCCAGGGGGATGACGTTATAGGCGCGGGCGAAGAAGGCAAACGCCCGGTCAGCCGTGGCCGGGGCGAGGTCGTGGAAAACAAGGATCGTAACCTTCCGCTTCTGGACCGTGGCCCGAACGAGCTCTGGAAGGCCGGTGAAACGGAGGGCCGCAAAAACCCACGGGCTTCTCAACGCCGCTCCTCTTTCCGGCCGATCCGTTGCCTGATTCTTGATCTCAGCCTGCGCGCGTTCCGGAGCACCCCCATCGTCCAAGCGAAAGCCAGTCTCGAGCGGAGGCCCGGTCGACGCAAGACAATCTGGATGACGTCCCGGGCGGTCCCTGTCCAGGCTCCCTTGAACGCTTCCTCGCCCCTGAGGAAATCGCACTCCTTTTTTCCGGAACGGAACGCCTCTTCGACCGTCCGTTTCATCAGGACCGCTCCCAAGCTGAGCTCGGCGAAGGAACGGTCGAACGCGTTGTTGTATATCCAGGATTTTCCGGCGAAGTCCAGGTTGATCTGATAGGCGGCCGGACTTCCGTCGACCCGGGCCAGCCAGAGATCCACCCATCCGGACGCGGCGAGCGCCCCAAGCGCCCGCTCGAGAAATTCCTTTTCGCGCCGCTTCTCCGGGGTTCCGGCGAGCTCCCGGCTTTTCCAACTGCCCGCCTCGACCGTCCGCATCTCTGAGAGAGTGCCCGGACCGAAGGACTCGCGGATCCGCTCGATTCCGACACTCCTCTCGCCGCGCGAAAGACGATCCTCTTTCTGCTTCAGGATACGACGGAAATGGCGGCTCTTCCCGGCAATAAAGCCGTCCCAGCTCCCCTCGACGGCAAAATACGGGGCCCGCGTCGTCCGAATGCGCCGGCTCATCAAGCCCGCTTCGGAAGCGGTGCGTTCGACGGACCGGATGATCTCTTCATCGGCGATGAAGTCTCCGAGCCAGAGGAGGTCCCATTTCGGGGATCCGCCGAGAAGATAGCGGAAGAAGGCCGGGACGGACTCGAGGTCGGTCGGGCGGACGATGAAATCCAGACTGTCGGAGATCCCCCATCCGATGAAGCGGATGATCCGGATCCCCCCTTCCCGTAAGATCATCAGCGGGGCGACCGCCTCGGGCGGCTCGTCCGCCTGCGAACGGGCAGCGAGAAGGAGCAATTCTTTCCCCGGGCCGAAGACCGACCACCAGCTGGAAAGCCATTCGTGCGTGAGAAAGGGAGAGGCCGTCCGAGATCCCAGGACAAGAGGGCTCAAGATTCCCTTGAGCGATGACCAGTCATGAACGCGTTCGATCCGGTTCAGGCGATTTCTCCTCGTTTCCCCCTTCCACCCATATCATACCGGAGGGTCGAGTTCAACCGTTCTGCGGACGTGCGGTGGCACGCTCCGGATTTTGGCCCGGCCCGCCGGCCCGGCGCAGCCACGACTCTTTCCAAAAAGCATAACAGCCCCGCTGACATCCATCATGGGCCTTTCCATCGCACACGGCGCCTTCAAGGATCACCGTATCGGCGAGGCGCACCGTGCCGCCCGTTCTCTCGCTGATCATCCGATCGACGCGCCCCAGGACCCGAAAGCGGCCTCCGCAGTATTTCCACATTCCCGGCATGAAGTAGAGCGCTCCGATTTTGCCCTCCCCATCGAAGGTCAAGCGGATCTCCTCCGGCGACCTCACCTCGACGAGATCGCCCGCCTGGAGATCGAGCCGTTCGAGAGTTCTGGGTGACCGAAGGGTTACTCGGCGGCGGCGGAACTTCGAGAACATGCGCCCGAACGTCTTTTCACTCAATCCCCTCAGGACGAAGCGCGGGAGCTCAGAAAACCGATAGATGCCCGAAGTCAGGTCCCATAAATGCCGGCGCGGATCCCAGAATCGCAATGGAGCCGACGCTTTGGTCAGATCGGTGACCTGGCAGCCCTTGCCTCGGGGAACGCGCGACGGCTCGGGTTCTCCCCCGCCCGGAACCTGGGCGATTTCGTCCCGGACCCGGCCTCGCCGTTCCGGAGTCTCCGCAGGGGCGAGCCAAGCCGTCTTCCAAAGGGGAAAACAGGCGCGCTGACACCCTTCATGCGCCTCGCCGTCGCAGATCGGACCGTCGAGAAGCACGACATCGACGATCCGCCGCATCCCCTCCTCGACGCCCTCCTGGACGAATTTCGTCACGATCCGGCGGACGGCAAACGTCCGTCCGCAGTATTTTTCCATCTCCGGAAGAAAGGGCAGCCCCTCGAGGGCGCCGAAAGCATCCAGGGTCGGGAGAATCTCCGCCAGGGCCCGAACGGCGACTCGATCGCTCCGCCGGATCCGCCTCTCCAGGACTCGCACCACGACGCATTTTATCCGGACGCCGCCCTATTGGCAAGAACCCGACTATCGAGGTTGGCCTCGCCCGCTCGATCGCGATTTCTCCCGGACTTTCGGCGATGACAGATGGAAATCGCCCGCCAAAGAGGATAAACTCGGAACAATGCTCGCAGAGAGGAGGAAGATATGGCCGGAATCCGCCGCTTGATGGTCGTGGTCCTGGGGATCGCCGTCTCGCTTTCCTCGGCGCCGCTCCCAAAGACGACTCTCTCCTCGGCCGCCGCGAAAGCGTCGGCGCCGGGCGGATATGGTTATCGGCTGCCCGATGGTCCGCTCGGCCCGCTTTGGTGGGCCGAGGGCGCGTATAAGGTCATGCGGGAGGATCCCCTTCCGGCTGCCCAAAGTCCCGGGATCGTAATCACGGCCGCTCGCAACGAGTTCGAGCCTTTCATTCTGGTTCTCCGCCCTGCGGCGCGGTTAGATGACGTCCGCGCGGCGGTCTCCGACCTCGCCGGGCCCGGAGGAGCGGCCCTGCCGGCCTCGAATATCTCGCTCAAGCGCGTGGAATATGTCCGGGTCACACAGCCGACGGACGCCTCCTCCAAGCCGGGCTGGTGGCCCGACCCGTTGCCCCTGATCGACGGGCCGTTCTCGGCCGCCGGGGGCGAGAACACTCCCCTCTGGATCACGGTCCGGGTTCCGGCCAATGGCGTCCCTGGAGAATATCGCGGTTCTCTCACCTTTTCGGCGGGCCCGATCCGGACATCCATCCCGTTGACGGTCGTCGTCCGGGGGTTCACTCTCCCCGCGCGCGCTTCGGTCCGATCCTCGTTCGGCCTCCCGACCGATCAAATCCGCCTTTACCACAACCTCGAGACGCCGGAGGAGTTGGAAAAGGTCGTCGACCTCTATTATCAAGATATGAACGACCATCGCGTCGCCCCCACCCATCCTTTCGAGCTCTCTCCGATCGAGGTCGAATTCTCCGGCCTGCCGTGGAAGGGCGGAGAATTCGCTTCCGAAAACCCTCACGGCGGCGCCCGTTCTCTCAAGGTCGTCGATGACGATGCGGCCGTGAACGAGGAGGCCGCTTCGGCCGGGACGATCCCCATCGAACCCGGCACGTCTTACACGCTGACCCTCTGGGCCCGTTCCGAAGCCGAAGGCCAGGAGGCGACCGTCCTGCTCGAACCGCTCGACACGGCGGGAACAACTGTCTATCCCCGCGGCTTTCTCAAGACGTTCAAGACCGGTCCGGACTGGAAAAGCCAAAAATTCGATGTCTCGGGCTTCCCAGCGGAAGCCAGGGCACGCCGGAATACGACCGCCTTCTCAGCCGGTATCTCCGCCAGGTCGAGTCCCATCTCGAAGCCAACGGCTGGCTCGGGCGGGAGTATATCTACTGGTTCGACGAGCCCGACCCCAAGGACTATCCGTTTGTCCGCGAGGGAATGCTCAACATCCGCAGGAACGCCCCCAAGCTGACCCGGTTCATCACCGAACATCGGCCGGGGCCGGAGATCATGGACGTCTCCGAGATCGGCTGCACGATCTTCGACCGCGTCGATCCCAAGGCCGTGGCCGAGCTGGCCCCCAAGGGACGCGAGTTCTGGTCTTATCTTTGCACCGGTCCGAAAAGCCCGTGGGTGACGCTGTTCATCGATCATCCCGCGGTCAACCTCCGGATGTGGCTCTGGATGAGCTATCAGTGGGGGCTCAAGGGGATCCTGGTCTGGAGGGCGAACTACTGGACGAGCTCCACCGTTTTCCCGCCGGACGTCCTCCAGAATCCCTGGCAGGACCCGATGTCCTATACGGTCGGCTATGGGGTTCCCTTCGGCCAACCCAATCACTGGGGCAACGGCGACGGCCGGTTCCTCTATCCTCCCAACCGCGAGCCGAATAAGGACAAATCAAAATACCTCTGCGGCCCGGTCGATTCCATCCGCTGGGAGATCCTGAGGGAGGGAATCGAAGATTACGAGTATTTCGTGCTTCTGGAAAAGGCGATCCGAGACGTCCCGCCTGAGAAAGCCGTCCGCACGGCCGAGGCGAAGAAGCTTCTGCGCGTCCCGGAGGAGATTTTCCAGGACGGCAAGACCTATGCGAAGGACCCTCGTGTTCTGCTCGAATACCGGAAGAAGGTCGCCGCGGCCATCGAAGACCTGAAGGGGAACCGCTGATCCGATTCGGCGGGCCGCAGCGCCGTCGAACCGCCCTCTTTCTCCTCAGGAAAGCGCTCGGGAATAATGGAATTCCCGGCTGAAAACGGATAGAATAACAGTCCCCATGATCCCTGAAGACCGGCCGGCCCGCGAAGTCTCGGTCATCCTCCCGACCTACAACGAGCGGGACAACATCGGTCCGCTCATCCAGGAGGTCCTGAAATATACACCCGCGGACACCGAGGTCATCGTCGTTGACGACAATTCCCCCGACGAGACCTGGCGGGTGGTCGAGGAGATGCAGAAGAGCCTGCCCAACCTCACCCTGGACCGGCGGATGGACAAGCGGGGGCTGGCCTCGGCCCTCCGCGACGGGATCGCCGCCTCGAAGGGCGGGATCATCGTCTGGTCGGACTGCGATTTCTCCATGCCGCCGGCCCGGATCGCCGACCTCCTCGCCGCGATCGCCGGCGGACTGGACGTCGCCGTCGGCAGCCGCTACGTCAAGGGCGGCGGCGTCCAGATCGTCACGGGAAGCAACGACACCCTCCTCGCCTATCTCATGAGCGTGACGCTCAACCGGTTCATCCGCGGCATCCTCGACCGCGATTTCGGGGACTACACGAGCGGGTTCATCGCCTTCCGCCGCCGCGTCCTGGATAAGCTGATCCTTCACGGGGACTATGGCGAATATTTCATCGATTTCATTTACCGGGCCCGCAAGCTCGGATACAAGGTCGGCGAAGTCCCCTACATGTGCGTCGAGCGGCGGACGGGGATGGGCAAGACCGGCCAGAAATTCGGCGATTTCATCCGCAAGGGCTGGAAATACGTCTGGCTGACGCTGAAGCTCCGCTTCACGAAGATCTCGTAGGGGATGGACTATGAAAAGCATGACCCGGATCGAAAAGGACGGCGATATCTACGCCATCGTGCTGCGCAAGGACTATTCCGCCGCGGGCCCCACCTTTTTCACGCCCGGCGAGTTCTCCCAGCAGCTCGGGATGCTCATCCATCCGAAGGGCAAGATCGTCAAGCGCCACCGGCACAAGCTGGTCAAGCGCGAGATCTTCCGGACGCAGGAGGTTCTCGTCCTGCTCGAGGGCCGCATCCGCGTCGAGCTCTTCGACGACGCGGGAGCGCCGCTCCGGGCCCTCCTTATGAAGCCCGGCGACGCGATCCTCCTCGCCCGGGGGGGCCATAAGGTCAAGGTCCTCGACGACGCCAAGATCATCGAAGTCAAGCAGGGCCCCTACGCCGGGTTCGACGACAAGGAATTCTTTTGATGCGGGAACGGCCGTGATCCCCGTCAACGAGCCTCTGATCGCCCGGAACGCCCTCAAATACGTCCGGGATTGCCTGGAGACCGGCTGGATCTCCTCGGCCGGTTCATACATCGCCCGCTTCGAGAGCGAGTATGCCCGGTATCTCGGCGCGGGGCACGCCGTCACGACGACGAGCGGGACGACCGCCCTCCATCTCGCCCTGGCCGCGGCCGGGATCGGGGCCGGCGACGAGGTGATCGTTCCCGACCTGACTATGATCGCGGTCCCCTATGCCGTCCTCTACACGGGCGCGAAGCCGGTCCTGGTCGACGTCGATCGCGTCCTGTTCAACATGGACCCGGAGCGCGTCGAGCATTTCCTGAAAAAGCGCTGCCGGTACGAGGCGAAGACGAAGGCCCTGATCAACACGGCGACAGGCGGGCGGGTGCGGGCGCTCCTGCCCGTCCATCTCTACGGCCATCCCTGCCCCATGGACGACCTGATGCGCCTGGCCCGGGAGTATGGGCTCCTGGTCATCGAGGACGCGGCGGAAGCCCACGGCGCACTGTTTTTTCCGGGCGGAGAATCCAAGCGGGCGGTCAAGGCCGGAGCGATCGGCGATCTCGGGTGCTTCAGCTTCTACGGGAACAAGATCGTGACCACGGGCGAGGGAGGCATGGTCGTCACGAACGACGCCCGAATCGCGGAGAGGGCACGGCGCCTCAAGGACCTCGCCCATGATCCGAAGAAGCGGTTTCTACACACCGAGCTGGCCTACAATTACCGCATGACGAACGTCCAGGCCGCCATCGGCCTGGCCCAGCTCGAGGAAATCGACCGCTATATCGTCATCAAGAGAAAGATGGCCGAAGCGTATCAAAAGGGACTGGGTCCGATCGAAGGCCTGACCCTTCCGAAAGAGATGCCCTGGGCGACAAGCGTCTATTGGATGTACGCGGTCGTCGTCGAGGACGGATTCGGGTTGTCGCGCGACGGCTTGATGGCGGCGCTCAAGGATAGCGGGATCGACACGAGATCGTTCTTCATCCCCGTCCACGAACAGCCGGTCTTCGCCGCGAGCGCCTCCGCGCGGGCGAACGATTTCCCGGTTTCGACCGAGCTCTCCCGCAAAGGCTTCTATCTCCCTTCGGGCCTGGCCCTGACCCGCACCCAGATCGCCCGGGTTTGCCGGGCGGTCAAAGCCCTCCGACCGAAGTCCGCCGCCTGAGGCCATGGAAAAGGCCGAGTACCGGAAGCACTTCGAGCTCGAAGAGCGCCATTGGTGGTTCCGGGGGCGGAGGAAAGCCCTCCTCGCCCTCCTCCGCTCCGGCGGGGTCGGTGACCGGCCTCTCCGTTGGCTCGACGCCGGTTGCGGGACCGGCTTCAACATGACGGTCTGGAAGGCTTTTGGCGAAGTCCATGGTTGCGACCACTCGGAGGTGGCGCTGTCCTTCTGCCGGCAGCGCGGGCTGTCGAACGTGGTCCGGGCGGACGTCCAGAGCCTCCCATATCGGCCGGAATCGTTCGACGCCGTGTCGTTCCTCGATGTCCTCTATCACAAAGACATCGGAAACGACGTGTCCGCGCTCCGGGAGGCCCATCGCCTCCTTAAGCCGGGCGGAGTCGTCCTGATCTCGGACAGCGCCTTCCCCATCCTCAGGAGCCGGCACGACGAGGCCGTCCACGCCCGGGAGCGATACCGGAAAAAAACGCTTCGGCGCCGCGTCGAAGCGGCCGGGTTCGAGATCGTCCGGCTGGGGTATTTCAATTTCCTTCTCTTCCCGGCGGTCCTCATCGTCCGCCTGCTCGAACGTCCGCGCGGGAAGAAGAAGGCGGTCGGCCCTGCTAAGTCCGACCTTCGCGCCGTGCCGAAGGTTCCGAATACGCTCCTCAGCGGCGTGCTTTCGCTCGAAGCGGCCCTCACCCGCAGGATCAGCCTCCCCTGGGGAAGCTCCATCCTCTGCCTCGCCCGCAAAAAAATAGGGATATAGAGGGACGAGGCATCCATTAACCTGATTTCAAGATTGGGGACACGGAATCATTCCCCCGAAATAGGGTAAATGGGTGCCTCGTCCCCCTATTCTTTGTTATAATAGCGCGGCTCAACATGATCCAAACTAAAGAGAATCTCCGTGCGCTCGTTCACGACCGGCTCAAGGACGCCTATCCTATCGCCGCGGCAGAGATCGATTTCCTCTACCCGCCCCAGCTTAAAATGGGCGACCTCGCCCTCTCCCTCCCCCTCCAATTGGCCAAAAAGATCAAGGCGAACCCCCGCCAGATCGCCCAGGATATCGTGACGCGCCTGGCCGGACTCCCCGGCGTCGCCCGCATGGAAGTCGCCGGGGCGGGTTACGTCAATCTTTTCCTCGACCGGTCCGAGTTCTTCGGCGCGCGCCTGGCCCGCTTGCGTACGTCGACGCTCCGCCCGGACGAGGCGAAGATCGTCGTCGAGCACACGAACATCAACCCCAACAAGGCCGCCCACGTCGGCCATCTGCGCAACGCCTGCCTGGGCGATACGCTCGTCCGGTGTCTGCGGGCCAAGGGCGAGATCGTCGAGGTCCAAAACTACATCGACGACACGGGCGTCCAGGTCGTGGATGTCGTTTTCGGCTTCCTCGAGCTCGAGAAAAAAGCGCTCGCCGACCTCGAGCGCATCGACCGATTCGACTATTTTTGCTGGGACCTCTACGCCCGAACGACCGCCTACCTTGAAGCCCATCCCGAATCGCGGGCCCGGAAGGCCGAGATCCTGAAGAAGATCGAGCACGGCCAGGACCCCGAGGCGGCCATGGCCCATTACATCTCCCGCCGCATCCTCCGCGCCCATCTGGCCACGATGAAGCGGATCGGGGCGACGTACGACGTCCTGCCCTGCGAGAGCAGCATCCTCGGGCTGAAGTTCTGGGAGCGCGCCTTCGCCCTCCTTAAAGAGAAGAAGGCGATCGATTACATCGAATCCGGGCCGAACGCCGGCTGCTGGGTCATGCGGCTCGAGGACGAAGAGGACAAAGAGAAGATCATCGTCCGGTCCGACGGGACGGTGACCTACGTCGGCAAAGACATCGCCTACCAGCTCTGGAAGTTCGGACTCCTCGAGCGCGATTTCTATTACGAGCCGTTCCTCGAAGAAGACGGCCGGACGATCTGGATCAGCACGGCCGTCCCCAACGATCGCGGCATCGGCCACGGAGGGGCGAGCCGCGTCTTCAACGTCATCGACACCCGCCAGTCCTATCTCCAGAAGGTCGTTTATCAGGGCCTCCGCGCCCTCGGCTTCCGGGACCAGGCCGGAAAATCCGTCCATTTCTCCTACGAGATGGTGGCCCTCTCTCCGCGCAGTCTCAAAGAGCTGAACTACGAAGCGACGGCTGAAGAAGCGGGCAAGGCATTCGTCGAGGTTTCCGGCCGCAAAGGCCTGGGCGTCAAGGCCGACGACCTCCTCGACCGGCTCCGGGACAAAGCCACCGCCGAAGTCGCCAAGCGGCATCCGGAGCTGGCCGAGGACTCGCGGTGCCTGATCGCGGCCGGGATCGGCCGGGCCGCCCTGCGCTATTTCATGCTCAAGTTCGCCCGCAACTCGCTCATCATCTTCGACATCGACGAAGCCCTGAGCTTCGAGGGCGAGACCGGCCCTTATCTCCAGTACACCGCAGTTCGTCTCGACAGCATCTTCCGCAAGCTCGCCGAGCGCGAGGGTACGTCCGCCGCCGCCCTCGGCGCCATGGCAGGCGCGTCCCCCCGGGCGTTCGCTCCCCTGTCCGAGGAGGAGAGCGGCGGAGCCTGGGACATCGTCTCATTCGCGGCGAAGCTCGAAGAGGAGATCGTCCATTCGATCGAATCCCTGGAGTTCTCCCATCTCGCCAAATACTCGTTCCTCCTCTGCCAGAAGGCGAACGGGTACTACCACAAATATCCCGTCCTCGCCGAGCCCGATCCGGCCCTCCGCGCGTCCCGCCTGATGGTCGTCTACTACGTCCGGGCCGTCCTGGGCCGGGCCCTCGACCTCTTGGGCGTGCCCATCCCCGAGAAGATGTAAGGGCTCCGGGATGACCCACGGCGCGCATAACAAGGCGGCCCGGGGGTCATCCCGGAGCAGATTGACGGCTGTCGGGATTATTCTATAATAAGTACTTCTTTATAAGTGAATTCCGATCGGTTGAAAGACAGGAGGTTTATGAATGATCGCCGTTGAACATCTGACCAAAAAATACGGTGATCTGACCGCCGTGCGCGACTTGAGCTTCAAGGTCGACGAAGGCAAGATCTGGGGTCTTCTTGGACCCAACGCGGCGGGCAAGACCACGACCATGCGCATCCTGACGGGCTTTCTTCCGGCGACGGAAGGCCGGGCCACCGTCGGCGCGTTCGACGTCTTCGAACAGCCGAACGCGGTCAAGTCCATCCTCGGCTACCTGCCCGAGGTCCTGCCTCTCTATCCGGACATGACCGTGACCGAGTATCTGAACTTCATCGCCGCGATCAAGCGGATCCCCTCGGCCAAGCGCGCGAGCGCCGTGGCCAACGCGGTCAAGATTACGGGGCTCGAGTCGGTCAAGAGGCGGCTGATCAAGAACATCTCCCGCGGGTTCAAGCAGCGCGTCGGGATCGCCCAGGCCCTCGTCCACGATCCGAAGGTCATCATCCTCGACGAGCCGACGATCGGGCTCGACCCGGCCCAGATCATCGAGATCCGGAGCCTCATCCGGTCGCTCCGGGAGAACCACACGATCATCCTCTCGACGCACATCCTGGCCGAGGTCACCCAGACCTGCGACGGCGTCGTCATCATCAACGAAGGCCGCCTCATGGCGTCCGGCTCGCTCGCCGAGCTGACCGCCTCATTCCGCGGCCAGGACGGCGTCGTCCTCAAGGTTCGCCGCGATATCGCCGAGGCGGCCGCCCTCGTCGGACGCCTCCCGGGCGTCGAGAAGGTCGAACGGTCCGACGGCGAGATCCGCGTCGAGTGGAAGCCGGGCCACGACCTGCGCGATGACATCGCCCGTCTTGTCCTGGACAGGCAATTCGGGCTCCTGGAGATGCGGCCGACGGCTATGAACATCGAGGACCTTTACCTCAAGATCGTTTCCGGAGGGGCGCCCAATGACTAACATCTGGACCATTGCCAAAAAAGAGCTCCGGACCTATTTCACCTCGCCGATCGCCTACGTCGTCATCACCGTCTTCCTCCTCCTGGTCGGCTTCTTCTTCTACAGCCTCCTCTGGTGGTTCAATTCCCAGGCCCTCCAGATGTCCCAGAACCAGTACTACGCGAGCCAGATCAACATCAACCAGATGGTCTACCAGCCCCTCTTCAACAACATCAGCATCATCCTCCTCCTGATGATCCCGCTGCTGACCATGCGCCTCTTCGCCGAGGAGAAGAAGATCGGGACCGAGGAGCTCCTCTACACTTCGCCGGTTTCCGTGGCCCAGATCATCCTGGGCAAGTTCCTGGCTTCGCTCCTCGTTCTGCTGGCCATGCTGGGCCTGACCGCCCTTCTCTCGACCTTCACCTTCCTCTACGGCAATCCCGAGCTCGCCCCGATCCTCAACGGCTACCTGGGTCTCTTCCTCATGGGGGCGTCCTTCATCGCTATCGGGATCTTCTTCTCCTCGCTCACCGAGAACCAGATCGTGGCCGCCATCCTGACCTTCGGGGCCCTCCTCCTCTTCTGGATCATCAACTGGGCCTCCTCGTCGGCCGCGGGCGTGTGGAAGGATGTCTTCAACTACCTGTCCTTCTTCCAGCATTTCGACAACATGACCCAGGGCATCCTGGACACGACCGACCTCGTCTACTACCTGAGCTTCGCCGGCTTCGGGATCTTCCTGACGCACTCGGTCATCCAGTCCCGCCGGTGGAGATGAACCATGGACAAGATCAAGAAGAACCTCAACACCATCGGCCTGGCGCTTCTCGTCCTCGCCGTCGTCGCCCTACGCGTTCTGCCATCGCTCAAGATTGTGGCCCTGCTGCTCGCCGTCCTGGGCGTGGCCGCGATCGGCCTGTACATCGTCCTGAACCTCGGCCGGCTCAAGACGGGCCTGGCCCGCCGGTCGTTCCTCTACTCGAGCAACATGCTTCTCGTCGTCGTCCTCGTCCTGGGGATCCTCGTCCTCCTCAACATGTTCTTCTCCCGGCACCACCACCGCTTCGACTTCACCGAGTCCAAGCTCCACTCGCTCTCGGACCAGTCGATCCGGGTCGCCCAGGGCCTCAAGTCCGACCTCGCCGTCAAGGGCTTCTTCCGCGAAGGGAATCCCTCCCGCGGCCGGATGGAGGACCTCCTCAGGATCTATGCCTACCATTCCCCGAAGATCAAATACGAGTTCATCGACCCCGACAAGAATCCCGGCCTGGTCAAGCGCTACGAAGTCACCCAGGACGGGACGACCATCCTCGAGTCCGGCGCCCGCGACACCCGCATCACGGCCGTCACCGAGGAGGATGTGACTAATGCCCTCATCAAGGTCACGCGCGAGACAAAGAAAGTCATCTATTTCCTGGCCGGGCACGGCGAGCACGATTCCGAGAACAGTCAGGAGGGCGGGATGTCCTTCGCCAAGGACGACCTGGTCAAGCAGGGTTATGAGGTCAAGAAGCAGTCCCTCGCCCTGGGCGGAGGGATCCCGGCCGACTGCGCCCTCCTCGTCGTCCCCGGACCGGTGAAGGACTTTATCCTGAACGAATACGACACGGTCAAGAAATACGTCGAAGCCGGCGGACGGGTCCTCTTCCTGATCGATCCGCAGACGTCTCCCGGCATGCCCGCGTACCTGGCCCAGTTCGGCTTCAAGCTCGAGGATGACCTCATCATTGAGGCCGATACCCTGTCGCGGATGATGGGCGCCGACTACTTCATGCCCATCGCCCGGGAATACGAAGCGCACGAGATCACCAGGAACTTCAATTACGCCACATTCTTCCCCTATGCCCGTTCGGTCGAGCTCATCGATCCCAAACCCGCCGAGGTCCTGACCTCCCAGGGCCTGGCCCGAACGAGCGCCAATTCCTGGGCCGAGCACGACCTGGTCACAAAGAAGGTGACCTTCGACAAGCTCAAGGACAAGATCGGCCCGATCACCCTGGCCGCCGTGGCGACCATCAAAGCCAAGGCCGACGCTGCCGCGGCCCCCTCGACGCAGAAGGACGGCCGCGTCGCCGTGGTCGGGGATTCCGACTTCGCCTCGAACCGTTATTTCAACATGTCGGGCAACGGAAACTTCTTCCTCAACATCGCCAACTGGCTGACCGAGGAAGCCGACCTGATCGCCATCCAGCCCAAGACCCAGAATCCGCGCTCGCTCCAGCTCACCCAGGCCCAGGGCCGGATCATCTTCTGGGTTTCGGTCATCCTTCTTCCGCTGGCCGTCCTGGCCTTCGGGATCTCGGTCTGGATGCGCCGGAGAGCCTACTGAGGGAACCCCATGAAGTTCAAATCCACGCTCATCCTTCTCGGAGTTTTCGTCGTCTTCCTGGCTTTCATCCTCTTTCTGGACAAGAAGCCGCCGGACAAGGCCGCCGGTCCCGAAGAGAAGCTCGTTTCCCTGGCTTCGGCCGACGTGTCGAAGATCGCCGTCAAGAAAGGGACGGAGTCGCTCGTCTTCGAAAAGGACGACAAGGGCGACTGGATGGTCCGGGAGCCGATCACCGTCCCGGCCGATAAATATGAAGTCGACCAGTTTGCCTCGAGCTTCGCCGACCTCAAGATCGAGCGCGTGGTCGAGAAAGACAAGGCCGATCCGGCCAAGTACCAGATCCCCGAAAGGGAGGTCAGCCTCTGGACCAAGGGCCAGTCCGTCCCGGTCAAGATCCTGATCGGGATGGAGAATCCCATTGACAAATCCCTTTTCGCCCAGAAGGACGGCGATCCCCGGATCGTCCTCCTCCCGAGCACCCTGACCTCGACCCTGGACAAGAAGCTCCAGGATTTCCGGCAGAAAGACGTTCTGAAGGTTGAAACGGCCGAGGTGACCGGGATCAAGGTCAAGGCCAAGGACGTGGCCTGGGAAGCCGTCAAGAAAGACGGACGGTGGCTCCTGGAGAAACCCATCCGGGCCCTCGCCCGCGACGCCACGATCATGAACCTCCTGGATTCGCTTTCCAATATCCGGGCCAAGGAATTCGTCACCGAAGAGAAGTCCGCCGCGGCGCTGAAGGCGAGCGGCCTGGACAAGCCCGAGTATGAGATCACGCTCTCCCTGCCCAAAGCGGCCCAGGAGGTCGTCTTCGCTCTGCACAAGGCGGATGATAAGACGTTCGCCACGAACTCCCAATCCGTGAAGATCGTCGTGCCCGAGTCCGACATCCTCCCCGACCTCGACAAGAAGCCCGAGGAGTACCGCGAGAAGAAGATCGCGGTCTTCAACTCCTGGCAGGCCAACCGGCTCGTCCTGAAAAAGGACGGGCTGAGCCTGACCGCAGTCAAGGCCACGAACGACAAGTGGTATCTCGACTCCGCTCAGAAAGACGAGGCCGACGGGACCAAGATCGACGCCTTCATTCGCAAGATCGAGAGCCTCGAGGCGGCCGAGTTCATCGACGCCCCCAAGGGCCCGGCCGAATATGGACTCGACAAGCCGGCCGCGGAGATCGCCGTCACGACCAAGGAATCCGGAGAGGGCGCCGTCGAAAAAACCGAAACCATCCTCATCGGCAAGACCGATCCGGAAAAGAAGCAGGTTGTGGTCAAGAACGCCGGGCTCGCCTATCTCTTCCGCGTGGACGCCGCGTTCCTGGACGACCTCCCGAAAGCGGCCGGGGATTGGAAGGTCATCCCGCCGGAAAAGAAAGAGCCCGAGAAAAAATAAGGTCACCTGTGGGGACCGCGCGCGCGCCGAAAGCCTTCATCGACCGGCTGGAAAGCTGGTACGGAGCGCACAAACGCGATCTGCCCTGGCGCCGGACCTCCGATCCCTACCGGATCTGGATCTCCGAAGTGATGCTCCAGCAGACCACGGTCGGCGCCGTTATCCCATTCTACAAGGCCTGGATGTCCCGCTTCCCCAACGTCAAAGCTCTGGCCGGGGCGCCTCTTCAGAGCGTTCTTAAGGCGTGGCAAGGGCTCGGATATTACCAACGGGCCCGGAACCTCCATGCCGCGTCCCGGGAGATCGTCGCTGCTCATCGCGGGAAGATTCCGGCGGACCACGATGTGCTGATGCGCCTCCCGGGCTTTGGGCCTTACACGGCTGCCGCCGTGGCGAGCCTGGCCTTCGACAAGCCCCACCCCGTCGTGGACGCTAACGTCCGCCGGGTGATGATGAGGATCCTTCACCTCCCCGGAGAGGCCGACGGCCGGCACGACAAGGCCATCGAAGCCGCGCTCGTCCGTCTGATGGATCGAAGATCTCCTGGGACGTTCAACCAGGCCATGATGGAACTCGGGGCGTTGGTTTGCAGGCCCCGCGCGCCCCTCTGCGCGGCCTGCCCCCTGCCAGACCTATGCCTCGCCTACGAGCGGGGCGAGCAGGAGGTCATCCCCAAGCCCAAGGAACGCATCACCAAGAAGGAAAAGGCCGTCGTAGGAATCATCCGAAAAGGAAGCCGGATCTTGATTCAGCAGCGTCCGGCCAAGGGATTGTTCGCGGGGCTCTGGGAATTCCCCGGCGGCAAGGTCGAGCGGGACGAGACCCTCGAACAGGCCCTCGCCCGCGAGCTCCGCGAAGAGCTCGACGCCGGAATGAAGGACGCCCGCTTCCTCCTCGAGGTCAAGCACACCTACACCCAGTTCCAGGTCGCGCTCTACGCTTACGCCGTGCGCCTCAAAGACGAGCCCGCCCTGGAAGCCGGACGGCGAAAATGGGTGACGATCAAAGCCCTCCGGGATTATCCCTTTCCCTCGGGCAGCGCTAAGATCGTCCGCTTCCTCGAGAATTCCTGAGGCTGAAAAAAATCCCGGGAAGCTATTCTCCCCCACCGATTGAACGAAGGCAGGACGGTCAGCCCCGGAAGCGAGCCTTGGGATGGATCTTGCGGAAGGTCTTCAGGGCCCCCTGGATCTCCTTCGACCACTCCTTCTTATCCGAGCCGGGCTTTTCCCGCCGCTTGGTCTCGAGGTAGGCCAGCTCCTTGCGCAGCTTCAGCCAGCTCTGATAGCGATCTTCGGGGAGAGTCCCCCCTTTCCGCGCCTCCAGAACCGCGCAGCCCGTCTCGCGGGTGTGGGTACAATCGCCGAACCGGCAACGGGCCGCAAGGGCGGCGATGTCGGAGAAGACTTCATTAACGCCCTCATCCGAATCCCAGAGCTGAAACTCACGTACGCCGGGCGTGTCGATGAGCAGGGCGCCGCCGGGCAGGACGAAGAGCTCGCGCCGCGTGGTGATGTGACGGCCCTTGGAGTCATCCTCGCGTACGGGAGCGGTGGCCAGGATGTCCCGGCCGATGAGTTTGTTGATCAGCGTGGATTTGCCGACTCCGGAGGATCCGAGCAGGACGTGGGTGCGGCCGGGCCGGAGCCGGCCCCGCAGGACGTCGAGCCCGGTTTCGGCCAGAGCAGATGCGGCGAGGACCTCCGTTCCGGGCAAGGCCTCGAGGACTCGGCTCAGGAAGGGCCCCGGATCGGGAACGAGATCGGCCTTGTTGAGGACGACGACGGACTCGGCCCCGCAGGCCAGGGCCGAGACCATCTGGCGCTCCAGACGCCGGACATTGAAGTCCATATCGAGTCCCTGGACGAGGAAGATGGTGTCGACGTTCGCCGCCAGGACCTGTTCCTCGGTCCGGCGACCGGCCGCGTTCCTCGACAAGATCGTCCGCCGGGGAAGGACGGCGTGAATGATCGCTTTGCCCTCGTCCGGGAAGTCCGTTGCCGCTACCCAATCGCCGACCTTGGGGAAATCGGCCGGCTTGTTGGCCTCGAACAAGAACCGCCCCGAGACTTCGGCCGACCGCTCCCCTGCCGTAGTCAGGATCAAGTACTGCTCGCGGTGCTCGACCGCGACCCGGCCGAATACGAGATCCCGGCCGCCGAGCGCCTCTCCCTCGGCTTGCCGGCGGTCATCCCAGCCGAAGGCTCGAAGCGCCACGGATGCGTCGGGACGGGCGGAGTCCGGCATGGATGAAATCCGGCTATCCTTGATCCCCCAACTATCCGAGCAAGCCGAGCGCTTTGTGCTTGGCCGCGATCGTCCCGGCCAGCGTATCGACCGCCTCGAGGTCGGCAGGGCGCGGCAGGCCCCGGCTGATGACCGGCGGCAGGATCTCCAGCTTGAGATTCGAAGTGAGGGCGGTGATCTGCTCGACGATCTTGCTCGCCCAGCCGAACGATCCCACGATCGAGGCGAAGCGCGTCTTCGGCCGGAGGGCGTTGGCCAAGAAGGCGGCGTAGGCGATCTTCGGATGAGGGCCGACGAGAACCGTCGGAGTCCCGAAGACGACGGTCGCGGCATCGACGAGGTCCGAGGCGAGCTTGCCGAGATCGGCCTCTTCCATGTTCAAAGGATGAACGGACACCCCGTGCGCGATGAGGGCGTCGACCAGTCGGTCGACCATGATCGCCGTGCTGCCGTGCATGGAGATATACGGGATCACGACGCTGTTTTTCACGTCCTCGGAGCTCCAGTCCCGGTAGGCCGCGAGGATGAACTCCGGCCTCGGGTACACCGGGCCATGGCTCGGGGCGATCATCGCGATCTCATAGCCCGCCAGCCGTTCGAGATTCTTCCGGATGGTCGTCCGGAAGGGCATCATGATTTCGCCGAAGTAACGCTTGGCCGGCTCGTAGACCCGCCCCTCATCGACCACGAACACATCGGACTGGGCGAGGTGCGAGCCGAAGAAATCGCAGGAGAAGAGGATCTTTTCCTCCCGGAGGTACGTGGACATCGTTTCGGGCCAGTGGACCCAGGGCGTGGAGATGAACTCGAGCGTCCGGTCCCCCAGCGACAGGGTCGCCCCGTCCGCGACGACCTCGAGAATGTTCTCGGGGAGGTGAAGATGATCGACCAGAAGTCCCTTGGCTTTGGCTGAGCAGAGGACTTTGGCCTTGGGGTAGCGGGCCAGGACGTCTCCCAGGAGTCCCGAATGGTCCTGCTCGGTATGGTTCGAGACGATATAATGGATCTCGGCGACGCCCTCCAGATTCTCGTAGAGGACGGACCGCTTGGACGGGTCCACGGCATCGATCAGGACCGTCTTCTCGTTCCCCTGGACAAGATAGGAATTGTAGCTCGTTCCGTCGGGCAGCGGGATCAGGGCATCGAACTCCCGGCGATCCCAATCGATGGCGCCGACGGCATCGATGCGGTCCGAGATTTTGCGGCGATTCATTGTTCTTCCTCCACAGTCTGCTTAGCCGTGTAATTTTGTGAATATCGGCTGAAGAAGTCAACACGAAGCCACTGTTTCAATATCGGCCCCCCTTCTCGACGAGCTCGGCCACCCGACGAACCCGCGATTCGAGCCCGTCGGGTGGAACCTGATCGGCCACGCCCAGGACATAGCGCGGCTCTCTCCGCATGACCGCCAGGACGGCCCGGGTGTGGCGGTCGAATTCCTCGTCGCTCACCTGGCCCGTGAAATAGACGCCGGGCAGGCCGCCCCAGAGGACGGTCGGAACCCCGCCGGCCAGAGCCGCCCATTCCTCGATCGCCGCGTCCCCCACCGGGGCCGGGGTCATCGCCTCGACGAAGCTGAATCCCGCCGAGCAAACGCGGCCGAGGAGCCCGCGGAGGGTCCCGTCGAGATGGATGGAGGAAAATTTCCTCGCGCCGGCGATCCTCGCGGTCCACTTCTCGTGATAAGCGCGCATATAGCGCTCATAAAGGGAAACGCCGACGACCTCCGAGGACAGATTCTCCGGGATCATCAGCACGTCCACCGGACAGGCGACCGCGATCTCCGCGGCCCGGCGATGGGACTCTCCGACGGCCTCCAAAGTCTCCTCGAATCTCCCCGGCTCATCGCTCAGGATCCCGACGACGTTCTCGATCCCCGAGTCGAGCGCGATCATCTGCATGAGCGGACTCTTGGGGAGATAAGCCAGCACGAGTCCGATCTCGGCGACTTCGGCCGTGCGCCGCGCCGCGAGGTCGTAGTCGGGCTCGTAGCGCAGATTCCGGTGCATCCAGGCATAGGCGGGGAGATCGTCCGCGGATTTGATAAGGCGTTCGACCGGCGCGTCCGAAAAAGAATCGGGCAGCCAGCGCCAGCGTTCGCGGAGCGTCCCGTGCGGCGTTTCGATGCGGCGGAGGCGGTCCAACCCCTCCCTCCATTCCTCGACCCGGATGCCGGGCGGGAAGATCGTCCGGAACGGATAGTAGCCTTGCAGATAGAAGCCTACGCCCAGATCGCGGTGCCAATCGAGGTAGGCCCGGCTCGTCTTGAAATTGGGAGGCTTGAGGCCGCGGCCGATGAGGGCCGTGGCCCAATAGTCGAGGTCGCCGAACCAGGGGACGGCGTCCGGGCGTTGCCCGCGCAAGACCCGCAACACCCGCTCCCTCGGAGTCATCTCCATTTACTTACGGCCTCGACCCCGCTTGACCCTCAACAATTGGGCGTTGAGGGCGACGATCAACGTGCTGGCGGACATGAGCACGGCCCCGAGCGCCGGGCTCAAAAGGATTCCGCGCGAGGCCAAAACCCCGGCCGCAAGAGGGATGGCCACGACGTTGTAGCCCGTCGCCCAGACAAGATTCTGGACCATCTTCCTGTAGGTCGCCCGGGCGAGTCCCAGGATCGCGGCGGCATCCCGCGGATCGCTCTTGACGAGGACGATGTCGGCCGTCTCCACGGCCACATCCGTCCCGGCGCCGATGGCGATCCCGACGTCGGCCTGGGCGAGGGCGGGCGCGTCGTTCACCCCGTCTCCCGTCATGGCCACGACGAGCCCGCGGGATTGCACCTCTTTCACCTTCGCGGCTTTTTCCTGAGGAAGCACCTCCGCGAAATATTCATCCAGCCCCAGCTCCCCGGCCACCCATTTGGCGACGAGCCGGTTGTCTCCCGTCAGCATCAGGCATCGGATGCCCATCGCTTTGAGCCGGCCGATCGCCTGCTGCGATTCCTTCCTGATCACATCGGCCAGGGCCAGCGCCCCGGCGGGCCGGCCGTCGAGAAGCACGAAGACGACGGTCTTGCCCTGAGCGGAAAGCCGATCGATCCTCTTGTCCTCGAGCTCGATCTTTCTCTCTTTCAGGTATCCCGGGCTGACGACCTTGACTTCCCGGCCGTTGACGTATCCCTCCGCGCCCTGTCCCGGGATGGCCTTGAATCGCTCGACGGGATAGGAGGCCCGCGATCCCGCGGAGGCGATCCCTTTCGCGATCGGGTGCTCGGAATGAGCCTCGACGGAGGCGGCATATTTCAAGAGCGAGTCATCATCCATTCCGCCTCCGAAAACCAGCGTATCCGTCACGCCGAATCGTCCTTCGGTCAACGTCCCCGTCTTATCGAAGATGATCGCCTGGATTTTCCGGGCCCGTTCGAAGGCGGCCCGGTTCCTGATGAGGAGGCCGTTCTTCGCCGAGATCGCGGTCGAGATGGCCACGACCAGAGGCACGGCCAACCCGAGGGCATGCGGGCAGGTGATGACCATGACCGTGACCATTCGCTCGAGGGCGAAGGCGAGTCCTTTGCCGGCCAGGGCGAGCCAGGCGAACAGGGTCAGCGAACCGGCGCCGATGGCGATCAGGGTCAGCCAGAGCGCCGCCCGGTTCGAGAGGTCCTGTGTCTTCGATTTGCTCTCCTGGGCTTGCCGGACGAGCTCGATCACCTGGGAGAGATACGATTCCCGCCCGGTCCTTTTGATTTCCACCGTCAGGGAGCCTTCGCCGTTGATGGAGCCGCCGATGACTTTGGTTCCCTTTGTCTTGGGCACGGGTCGGGATTCGCCCGTGAGCATCGATTCGTTGACGGAAGTCTCCCCTTCGACCACGTCGCCGTCGGCGGGGACCTTTTCGCCCGGCTTGACGAGGGCCCTGTCCCCGGGCTTGAGGTCTGCCAGCGGCACGTCCGCGATCCTCCCATCCGGCTGGAACAAGTGAGCCTCCGACGGCATCAGCCGGGCCAGCGCTTCGAGGGCCCGGGACGCGCCCATCACGGACTTCATCTCCAGCCAGTGGCCGAGGAGCATGATGTCGATGAGGGTCGCCAGCTCCCAGAAGAAGATCTCTCCGGCCAAACCGAAGACGACGGCGGAGCTGTACACATAAGCGGTCGTGATGGCCAGGGCGATCAGGGTCATCATCCCCGGCTTGCGGGACTTGAGCTCAACCACGATCCCCTTGAGGAAAGGAAACCCGCCGTAGAAATAAACGCACGACGAAAGCGCGAAGAGGACAAAGATGTCGCCTTTGAACCCGAGCTTCTCGCCGAGACCAAGAAAATGGCGGACCATGGGCGACAAGCCCAGGATGGGCAGCGTCAGGACCAGAGAAACCCAGAATCGCTTTTTGAAATCCCCGACATCGTGACCTTGATGGCCCCCGGAGCCGGCAGGATGTCCGGCTTGGGGGCCTCCGTGTTCGTGACTCATGGTTTCATGCATCTCGTGAGCCGGATGCTCCCCGTGCCCGGCGTGTCCGGCGCCGGGTTCGGCCGGATGTCCGTGTTCATGATGAGGGCCGTGTTCCATCGGTCGGTCGTGATTCATTTTATGTCAGTGGCCTCTCAGGCGCGGGATGGGCAAGCTGTCGACATCCACGGCGCCCCGCTTCATCTCGAAGCGCCATTTCCAGATCGCGTAGATCGGCGGATAGACCAGAAGCTCCAGGATGAAGCTCGTGAACACTCCTCCGATCATCGGGGCGGCAATGCGCTTCATCATGTCCGAGCCCGTGCCCATGGACCACATGATGGGCAGAAGTCCCATGAACATCGCCGTCACGGTCATCATCTTGGGTCGGATCCGCTTCACCGCGCCGTGGATGATCGCCTCCTTGAGGTCTTCGAACGTCTTCATGCGCCCTTGTCGGACCATATCATAATAGGAGAGGTCCAGGAAAAGCAGCATGAAGACCCCCGTTTCCGCGTCGAGCCCCATCAACGCGATCATCCCGACCCAGACGGCGATCGAAACGTTGAACTTCAGGATAAAGAGGAACCAGATCGCGCCGATGAGGGAGAAGGGCACGGCCAGCATGACGATGCCCGCTTTGACGGGGGACTTGGTGTTCATGTAGAGCAGGACGAAGATGATGAAGATCGTCAAGGGGATGACGGCCTTGAGCCGCTTTTTCACCCTCAGCATGTTCTCGTATTGCCCGCTCCACTGGAGGGAATAGCCCGCCGGCAGGGTCAGCTTCTCGCTGACGATCTTCTTGGCCTCGGTCACGTAGCTTCCGACGTCGCGGCCTGTGATATCGACGTAGACATACCCCGCGAGCATGGCGTTCTCGTCCCGGAGCATGGACGGTCCGAGAGTCAGGCGGATGTCCGCCAGCTGTTCCAGCGGAATCTGGGCGCCGGACATCGTCGGGACGAGCACCCGGCGCAGCTTGTCCAAGTCATCCCTCAGCTCGCGGGCGTAGCGGACATTGACAGTGTACCTCTCCCGGCCTTCCACGGTCGTGGTGACGGGCTCCCCGCCGATCGCCGACATGATGATCATCTCGACTTCCTTGATGGTCAGCCCGTACCGGGCGATGTCCTCGCGCCGGATGTCGAAGTCGACGAAGTATCCGCCCGCCACGCGCTCGGCGAAGATGCTCCGCGTGCCTTTGACATCCCGCAGATACAATTCCAGGCTAATGCCGATCCTCTCGATTTCCTTGAGGTCCGCGCCGTAAATTTTGATTCCGATGGGAGTGCGCACACCCGTCGTCAGCATGTCGATCCGGGCCTTGATCGGCATCGTCCAGGCATTGGAGACGCCGGGGAACTGCATCTTCTGGTCGAGCTCGTTGACCAGCTGCTCCCAGGTGATGCGGTCGCGCCAGATATGGCTGAACGGCTTTTGAAGGAACCGGGGCATCCAGGAATACCAGCGCTTGACCGGCCGCCACTCGCTTTCCGGCTTCAGGACGATGGTCGTCTCCATCATGCTGAAGGGGGCGGGATCGGTCGAGGTTTCGGCCCGGCCCGCCTTGCCGAAAACCCGTTCGACTTCGGGCGTGTCCTTGAGGACCTTGTCCATGGTCTGGAGGAGATTCTGGGTCTCCGTCACCGAGATCCCGGGCAAGGTCGTCGGCATGTAGAGAATCGTCCCCTCGTTGAGCGGGGGCATGAACTCGGATCCCAACTTGAAAAAGATCGGCACGGTCGCGGCCATCAGGACGAGGGCGCCGATGATCGTGGCCGCCCGGTATTTGAGGACGAACTCGCAGGCGGGCTCGTAGATCCGGAAGAGGACCTTGCTGATGGGGTGCTTCTCTTCGGGATAATAGCGGCCGACGGTGACCGTATTGACGGCGTGGGACAGCCATTTCGGCTTGAAGTGCTTGTAGTCCATCCGGGTGAAGAGCATTCGCATCGCCGGATCGAGCGTAATGGCCAGAATAGCGGCGATGGCCATGGCCAGGTTCTTGCTGTAGGCCAGCGGCTTGAACAGCCGCCCTTCCTGGTCGACGAGGGTGAAGACGGGCAGGAACGCCACGGCGATGACGAGCAGGGAGAAGAAGACCGACGGCCCCACTTCCTTGAGCGCATTCAGCCGGACCACATGAAAATCGCCCTTTCGGCCTCCGGCCTGCCAGAGCTGGAGCTTCTTATAGGCGTTCTCGACTTCGACGATGGCCCCGTCGACAAGGACGCCGATCGAAATGGCGATCCCGGAAAGGGACATGATGTTGGACGTCAGCTTCATGCCATATAAGGGGATGAAGGCCAGGAGGACCGAGATCGGGATGGTCAGGATGGGAATGATGGCCGAGGGGAAGTGCCAGAGGAAGAGGAGGATGACGATGCTGACGATGATCATTTCCTCGACAAGCTGGCTGCGGAGGGTTTCAATCGATCGCTTGATCAGGTCCGAGCGGTCGTATGTCGTCACGAGCTCGACGCCGGCGGGCAAGGAAGGTTGGATCTCTTGGATCTTGTCCTTGACCCGGTTGATGACGTTCAGTGCGTTTTCTCCGGAGCGCATGACGACGATGCCGCCGACCGTATCGCCTTCCCCGTCGAGGTCGGCGACGCCCCGCCGGATTTCGGGGCCCAGGACGACCTGGGCGATATTCCTGACGAGAACGGGAGTCCCCGACATGTCGCTCTTGACGACGATGTTCTCGATATCCTTGATCGACTTGGCGTAGCCGCGGCCCCGGACCATGTATTCCTTCCCCGAGAACTCGACCAACCGCCCCCCGACGTCGTTGTTGCCGTCCCGGATGGCCTCGATGACCTTCATGAGGGGGATGTTGTAAGCCAGGAGGGCATTGGGATTGACGTTGACCTGGTATTGTTTTTGGAAGCCCCCAACCGAAGCGACTTCGGCGACTCCGGGGACACCCTGGAGCCAATATCGCATGTACCAGTCTTGAAAGCTCCGCAGCTCGGCCAGATCGTTCTTTCCCGTCTTGTCGACGAGGGCGTATTGGTAGACCCAGCCCACGCCCGTCGCATCAGGCCCCATTTCGGTCTGGACTCCCTGGGGAAGCCGGGGTGTGATCTTGCTCAAATATTCCAGGGTCCGGCTGCGGGCCCAATAGATGTCCGTGCGGTCCTGGAAAATGACATACACATAGGAAAATCCGAAGTCCGAGTAGCCGCGGATGGCTTTGACCTTGGGAGCTCCGAGCATGGCCGTCACGATCGGATAGGTCACCTGGTCCTCGATGACGTCGGGGCTTCTGTCCCACTTCGAATAGATGATGACCTGGGTATCGGACAGGTCGGGAATGGCGTCCAGGGGAATGTTCCGGATGGCGTAGATCGCCCCCACGATGGCCGCGGCGACGAAGACGATGACGATGTATTTGTTTTTCGCCGAGAACTCGATGATTTTCTCAATCATGCTTGCGTTCTCCCGAGGCGGGTTTAGTCATCCGGTTCAGGGCGGCTTTGAGGCTCGATTCCGAATCGATGAGGAAGTTGGCGGACGTGACGACATTCTCGCCCTCGACCACTCCGCCGAGGACTTCGTAGATATCCTGGCCTTTGACGCCCAGAGTGACCTCGCGGGGCTCGAAATACCCGTCGGCCAGGGCCACGAAAGCGATCTTGGTTCCTCCCGCGTCAAGGACGGCATCCGCCGGGATGGTCAGCTTTGTCCCGTAGTCGACGCGGATCTCGAGATTGGCGAACATCTCCGGCTTGAGCTTGAGTCCGGGATTCGCGACCTCGATCCGCACCTGATTCGTGCGCGTCTCGGGCTTGAGGTATGGGTAGATGTAGGAGATCTTTCCCGTGAACGACTCTCCGGGATAATAGGAAAGAGAGACCTTGACCTCCTGCCCCGTTTTAATAAAGGGCAATTCGAATTCGTACACCTCTCCGAGGATCCAGACCCGGGAGAGGTCGACGATTTTGTAGAGAGTTTCCCCGGACATGACCTTCTGCCCCTGGATGACGCTTTTTTCCACCACGATCCCCGATCCCGGCGAATAAACGGTGAGGGTGTTCCTGGTTTCTCCGGTTATTCTCAATTCCTCGATCTGTGCGTCCGTGACATTCCAAAGCTTCAGCTTCTCCCTGGCCGATTTGAGGAGGGACGAGGCATCGTCGATCGTCGCCCCGGCCTTGAGGGCGATGAGGTATTCTTGCTGGGCCGAGACAAGCTCGGGGCTGTAGAGATCGAACAAGGGCTCACCCTTGCGGACCGCCCGGCCCGTCGAATCGACATAAAGCTTTTCCACCCAGCCGTCGACCTTGAGGTTGACGAGGGAAACGTTCGGCTCGGCATAGTCCACGCGGCCGACGGCTTGAACGAGCTTATGGATGGGCTGGGACCTTACGGAGGCCGTCTTGATGCCGATGAGCTGTTGTCTCTGCGGGCTGATCTTCACTTGGATCCGTCCGCCGACCTCGGTCACCGTCCCTCCCTCTTCGACCTCGAAGGGGACCATGTCCATGCCCATCGAATCTTTTCCGGGTTTGTCCGAAACCTCGCCGGGGTTCATGGTCGAACGATACATGGTTTTTTTCTTCGGCCTAGGTTTTTCCCCCGTCCTCCCGGTTGGCGCGACGGTTGGCCCGGGTTCCTCGACTTCAAAAGGAACCATGTCCATGCCCATGGAGTCTTTGCCGGGCTTGTCGGAGACTTCGTTGGACAGCATCGTGGAACGGTACATGGTTTTTTTCTTGGGATCGGCGGCGGCCGTCCCGCCTCCCCCTCGGCAGGCAGCGAAGAGAATGGCCGCCAGGGCCGCCAGACAAATGACCGCAAGCTTAGCTCTTGTCTTCATGATCCGCTCCCCAATTCACGATCTCTTCCGCCGAGGTTTCTTCCAGCCGGGCGATCGCGCTCCAGAGCGCCGCGAGCTCCCTGTAATAGGCCATTTGGTACGAGAAATGCGTGTTGATATCGGCCAGGAGGGCCAGAAAATCCGTCTTGCTCACCCGGTAGCTGGCCAACGACGATTCCACGGTTAGCGAGGCTTGAGGGATGAGCTTTTCCTTATAGAGCTTGATCAGGCTCTCGGCCGTCCGGGCTTTGAGATAATCCTCGGTCACCATGAAGGTCACCTCGTTTTTCGTCGAAGCCAGGCTGCTCTTCGAACCCTCGAGCCGGGCCATCGACTCCTCGAGCATCTGAGACTGTTTCGTCTTTCGATAGAGCGGGATCTCGAACCCCACCATGATCTCGTACATGCTGGGCAGGCGTCCCTTGAATTCCCAGCCGCCTCCGACCGCAAAGTTGGGAGAGAGCTCTTTCTTGGAAAGATCGACCATCTTCGCTCCCTCCTCGACCATCAGGGAGGCTTCCTTGACCATGGGAGAGTTCTCCGCCGCGGCCTTCTTGATGTCTTCCAGGCTGAGCGGCAGGCTCTCGACGCCCTGGTCCTGGGGAATTCCGAGCGGACTGTCGGGCGGGAAATCCAGGAGCAGGTTGATCCGGACGTTGAGCGATTTGATCATTTCCGTCATCGGGGTGATCATCTCGTCCATCCTGGAAATCTCGACTTTGGCCTTCAGGACGTCCGACTGGACGCCGTTTCCGACGGCATACTTTGTCTCGGTCAGCTCCGACGCCTTCTCGAGGAGGGCTTTCTGCTCCAGGAGAATGGCGAGGGACTTGTGGAGGGCGTAAAGCTCGAAATACGCCGTTTTGACGTCCTTGAGGACGCCCAAGACGACCGAGTTCCGGAGTTCTTTCTGCCTCTCGAAGGCCTTCCCGGCGATCTCCCCCCTGAGCCGAAGCTTGCCCGGGAATGGGATGGCCTGCGAGAAAGAGAGCCCGACCCCGCTCATGACCTCTTTGCCGAGGGTGAATTCGGGGAAGCCCATGTTCTTCAGGCTGAAGCCGACCATGGGATCAGGCAGGGTTTTCTCCTGAGGGATCCGGAAGGAGGCCGCTTCGGCCTCGAGTCCGGCCGCTTTGATTTTCGGATTGCGTTCCAGGGCTTGGCTCAGGAGCCGGTCCAAACGGAGGGGACCGTCCTCCGGAAACGAAAGGACCGGGAGCAGAATCAGGCCGATGCCGAGGATGATCTTCTTCATCGCTTCGCCTCCGCGTGAACGGCCCCCACCAGGGGCTGGGGGCCGGACCGCAAGACATGAGTCTACTGGGAAAAAAATAATAAGCAAGAATCGGGCCAAGGGCGTCCCGACAGGGAACGGCTCCCTGGACCAGAACCCGGACAGGGCCGGTCCATGAGAGATTCTCTCGGGGAAGAGATCAATGGGGATCCGGCCGCGGGTTGTCCCGCCATCTTGAGGAAACGCCGCCCCGGTCAGGCCGTCAGCCGCTCGATGAGACGCCGGCGGCGCGGAAAACGCTTAATCAGCTCGGATCTTCGGCCGAGCTCAAAATCGGCGAATTCGAATCCCGGAGCGATCGTGCATCCGATCAGGCTGAAAGATCCGCTCCCGATCACCTCGGCTCCGAACCAGGCTCCCCGCGGAACGACGCATTGAAACCGCTCTCCCCGCCCCGGCCTCCGGCCGAGCACGGGAGAGAAGGTTCGGCCTTCCGGCGGGAGAATGTGCAGGCGGAGCGGATTCCCTTCGTAGAAATGCCAGACCTCGTCCGAGCGGAGCCGGTGCAGCCGGGAGACTTCGCCTGACCGGAGCAGAAAATAAATCGCCGTCGAGAATGGACGGCGGCCCGAGTAGCGCTGAGGGAGCGCGGAGGCGGCAAGGATCTCCTTAGCCCGATAGGTCTCGCGATAAAGACCGCCTTCCGGGTGCGGAACGAGGTCGAGGGTCCGAATCCATTGGTCGGCCCGGGTCGTCGTTCCACGGCGGTTCATTTCAGCCCTTCATCCGGATGGACCTTGCCCCGCTTGAGGGAGGCGAACACGCCGGCGAGGCACAAGCCGGCGAAAAACACAAAGGCCGTCCGCTGCGCGGACAGGAACTGCGGCGCGGTTTCCGGCGAAATCTGGGTTCGGCCGAGATAAAGGGCGAAGATGAGCATGGCCGCGCCCATGCTCAACATCTGCCCCGTGAACCTCATCGTGCCGAGGGTCGCGGAGGCGATGCCGTACCGATCCCTCTCGACGGAGCACATCACCGCGTTCGTGTTGGGCGAGGAAAAAAGGGCGAAGCCGAGCCCGAGGACGACCAGAACGGCGCTCACGAGGGCCGCCGCCGTCGAAGGCCCGACCAAGGCGAGCAGGGCGAGCCCGACAACGCTGAGGCCCATGCCCGCCGAGGCCAGAAACCTCGGCTCGATCCTGTCCGAGAGACGCCCGGCAAGCGGCGAGAAGAGGGCCATCATCGCCGGTTGGGCGATGAGAACAAGGCCGGCCTTCTGGGGGGGCAGACCCTTGACCTCCTGAAGGTAAAGGCTGAGGAGGAATCCGGTCGCCGCCGTGGCGCTATAGTTGATCAAAGCGGCCAGGTTGGAGAAGGCAAAGACGGAGTTGGAGCGGAACAGGGCGATGTCGAGGAGCGGCTCAGGCACGGACTGTTCGATTCGAATAAAAACGACCAGACAGACGAGCCCGCCGGCGAGGAGTCCGGCTCCCGCGGTCCTCGGAAGACGGGACAAGCCGAGCATGATCCCGGTCAAGGACAGGCCGAGGAGGATCGCGCCGGGGATATCGAACCGAACCTTGCGAGCCGCGGGCTTTTCCCTCTCGAGCTTCGCCGCGCCCAGCGCGAAGACGGCCAGCCCGCAGAAAGCATTGAACCAGAAGATGCTCCGCCAGCCGAGGTTCTGGGTCAGCAGGCCGCCGAGGACGGGGCCGAGGGAAAGCCCGAGATAGGTTGAAGAGACATTGATGCCGAGAACCCGGCCGCGCTCACCCTGAGGGTACGCCGCGGAGAGCATGGCCACGCCCGTGCTCATGACCATCGCTCCGCCAAGGCCCTGGATGATCCGCGACGCCAAGAGCAGGGCCGAGGAGGACACCGCCGCCGCCAGGCCGGACGACAGGGCATAGACCAGGCTGCCCCAGATGAAGATCCGCGCCCTCCCCGTCGTGTCGGCGATTTTTCCGAAGGGAACGAGCCCGATGGCCGCGGCCAGAAGATAGGAGGTCGCGATCCAGCCCAGCGCGATCGCGGTCAAGGAGAATTCATGGCCGATGGACGGCAGGGCGATGTTCAGGGACGAGGCCATAAACGGCGTCAGGAACGCCGCGGCGGTCGAGACGACGAGAACGGTCCTTCGATCTTCCATGACGGCCCTTGAGTGTACTGCAACCTTTCGCGGCTTTTCAACAGACGGCCGTCGAGCCGGGCCTCGATCCGGCCGGTTCGCGGGGCGACGCGGTATTCCAGCACGAGCCGCCGGCCGCGGAAAGGCCATTCGGCCCGGACCCGGCGGAGTCCCGGCAGAAGATGGGGCTGGAAGACCAGGCCGGATTCTTCGGGCCGGATCCCGAGGATGTGATGAACGACGAGGACGATCATTTCGGCCCAGGTCCAGGGGATGATGCCGACTTGAGGGAACGGCGGCGATTGCCGTTTCCCATAGAACTCGAACCATGAGCCCGCGCCGGCCCCCGGGACCGAGGCCATCCAGTCCAGGACGCGGCGGACGATCGAATTCCGGCCGATTTCAGACGCCGCCTGGGCGACGAACAGAGAGGGGAACGGCCAGGCGCCCGGAGAGTCGGGTTCGGACGACGCGTTGTAGCGTCCGTACCCTCCCCCGCCCCAGGTCTGGTTCCACAAGACCTCGAGCGATTCGAGGGTCCGCCGGCAGAGAGGAGAATCGGCCGGGACGATCCCGAGCGCGATCGGCAGGGCGGCCGAAGTATCGGGATTAAGAAAATGGGGTCCCGGACCCGCGAGCGGCGAAGCATCGGGGAGGCCGGCCCCGGGTTCGGGATTGATCGTTTCCTGAACGCGCCCGTCCAATCCGCGACGCTTGATGAACCCGCGGTTGTCGACCAGGCGGTACACCGGGTCCTCGAGCATCGCCCGGCGAAGCCGCCCCGCCTCACGCTCCCATCGGTCCGCCGGGGCGCTTTCCCCGATCTGTCTGGCCAACCGGGAAGCGGCGGCAAGCCCGTGCGAAGTGTAGAGCTGGTGGACGAGCTCGATGCCCGGCTGGATCCCGTGGGCCCGGTGGCGCTCCCAAAACTCCCTGCGGTTCGTGAGGAGACCGCTCTTGGCGTGCCGGAACGCCTTGCCGAGGGGGAATTCGGCCAGGGCGACGATCCGCGGCCAGTTCCCCCGGACGAGCTCCAGATCGCCCGTCCACAAGACATATCCGCGAAGCGCGGCGAGCAGGAATCCGTTCTGGTCGAGCTCGATCTCATCGGGATCCCGGCGCTCGCTCGAATCGACCGTATCCCCTTCCGGCGTCACGAACTCCGCGAGAAGCCGGGCCAGGATCGTCCGCGCCACGGCGTGGTCGCCGAGCATCGCCAAGGCGAGGGCGATCACGGATTGGTCCCGGCACCATTCACGGTTGTATTGCCAGACGCTCCCGTCGAGCACCCCTTTTTTCGAGACGGCTGTGGAGAGCTGCGCCCTCGAGGCCCGGAAGAAATGGTCCAAGTGCGCGTCTCCGGTCGTGATCCTGGCCAGCCCGCGCCAATAGCCCTCCGCCGGGAGTGACCCGACGCGCCTCCGGGCAAACTCGGATATGACCCTGTCCCGGGTCCGGTCGAGGCTGTATCGGACGGTCACCGTCTTTTCCGATTTCGGCCCCAGGGCGAATCGTCTTTTCAATCGCGCGCCGCGGATCCCGGTGATCATGACGCCGCGGACCGGGCTCGCCGCGCCGTTGCGGATCGTGATCTCGCGAAGAAGGACCGCCTTCTCCCGGTCCGGGCAGGTGAAGCGCTCCTCGATCCTGAGCGTCCCGGCTTTCCAAACAACGGCGACCGTCGGGACGACGGAGCGCTTGTCCCAGCGCGCCCTGACGCCGCCGGGGACGGGAGCGTGCGTCCGGCCGTCCACGACGATCCGGGCGAGCGTCGCGTCCAGCCCGCTTTGGGGATCCATGGTCAGGGCTTCGCGCTTCTTCCGCAAGCGGTCCGGGTCCATGATCAGGAGTCCGACCGGCGTGCCGTCGCCGCGCGGAGCGACCTGGACGGCGGCCTGGATCAGCCCGTTCCCGAGGAAGAAATAATCGACGCCGGGGAGCTCCGTGCGTACGTCAGGAGGGCCGACCGCCGGATCGTCTTGGTAAACGTGTTCTTGAACGTCGATCATCGCCGGAGTCAGCGGATGAAGACGAGGAAGCCCGCCAGGAAAAACGCCGAGGTCAGGACGGCGGCGAGCGCCGCTGCGAGCCAGGAGAAACCGTGCCCGGCCCGGAGCGCCGCGGCGGACAAATAAACCATCCACGCGGCGGCCAGGCCGTGATAGACCCAGCCCGCGACCTGGAGCCAGCCCGGCCGGGAGAAGAGGTCCATGAACTCGGTCTGGGGCATCCCGGCGTGGAGGAGGGCGCCGAAAACGGTCGGGGGGATCCACACCATCAGGCAGGGAATGGCGAAAGAGAAGGCGAGACCGGAGGCGGTCGTTTTCCAGTCGCCGCGCCCGCCGAAGATCTTGGATAGCCCATGGGCCCATGTCGACGACAGGAGCCAAAGGGCCGCGAGAAGGGGAAGAGCGAAGATCATCTGGTAAAAATAGTAATTTTGCGGCGATAAGGGGACGACCGGGGGTCCGGTCACGAGAGCCCCTCCCGAACCGAGGAGGGCGGCCGTGGCCGCATAAAGGAACCCCGCCGCCAGCGTGACCCGGACGCCTTTGCGGAAACGCTTCGGGTCGGATGCGAGCCCGCTGAAGGTCCGGCCGGGCCGGACCACCGCTCCGCAAAAAACGCGCCGGGATGACCGCATAGGACGATTCCCTTCGTTCCGGGCGCCGCGCCCTCAGGCCACGAACAGATCCTTGCTCGAGAAATTCGAATCGCTCGTCAAGTTGATGCCGAGCCGTTTCAGCCCCGCCTCGTCCCCGGGAGTGGGGATATGGGTCATATGGGCTTCGCATCCGCGCAGGTCTTTGAGCCGTTCCAGGGCGATCTGGGCCGTCGGGTTCGTCGCGGCGTTCAGGCTGAGGCTGATCAGGACCTCCTCGACGTCCAGACTGGCCGCCTTGGCCCCCAGGACGTTCTCCTTGAGATGACGGATGGACTCGATCGTCGACGCCGAAAGCAGCGGGATCTTGGCGGGGATCTCGGCGATCCGTTTGATCGCGTTCAGAATGAGGCTCGACGCGGCGTGCATCAGGGGCGAGTTTTCGCCCGTGACAAGGGTCCCGTCGTTGAGCTCGATCGCCGCCCCGCAGAAGATCCCTTTGTTGCCCTTGCCCTTGCTCTGGGCCGCCACGGCCGCCTCCCGGGCCGGCGCAACCACGCGGCGGTACTCGGGACCGACGTTCATCTCCCGCATGATGAGCTCGGCGTGCTCGGCGGTTTCCTTGTCCACGAAGCCCATGGCGTATTCGCAGTGATAGCGGAAGTACCTTCGGACAAGCTCCTGGAGGGCCGCCTCTCGGACGATGTCGTCCCGGATGATGCCGAAGCCGGCCCGGTTGACGCCCATGTCGGTGGGCGATTTGTAGGGCGCGCCCGTGCCGGTGATCTTCTCCAGGATCCGCCGGAGGACGGGGAAGACCTCGACATCGCGGTTGTAGTTGATGGCGACCGTGCCGTACGCTTCGAGATGGAAGGGATCGACCAGGTTGAAATCCCGAAGATCGGCCGTGGCCGCCTCGTAGGCGACGTTGACCGGATGCTTGAGGGGCAGGTTCCAGATCGGGAAGGTTTCGAACTTGGAGTAGCCCGATTTCTGGCCGCGGCGGTAGTCGTGGTAGAGCTGGGACAGGCAGGTCGCCAGCTTCCCGCTTCCCGGTCCCGGCCCCGTGACGACGACGAGCGGCTTCCCGGTCTCGATATACTCGTTCGCCCCGTAGCCGGCGTCGCTGACGATCGTATCCACGTCGGTCGGGTAGCCCTTGGTGAAGGTGTGGGTGTAAACGCGGATCCCGCGGCGCTCGAGCTTGTTCTTGAAGACGCGGGTGGACGGCTGATTCTCGAACCGGGTGATCACGACGCCGCGGATGGCCAGGCCCCAATCCGAAAGGTCGTCGATGAGCTTGAGCGCGTCGACGTCGTAGGTGATCCCGAAATCGGCCCGGACCTTCTTCCGCTCGATGTCCCCGGCGAAGATGCAGAGGAGGATGTCGGCGCCGTCCTTGAGCTTCTGGAGGAGCCGCATCTTGACGTTGGGATCGAAGCCGGGCAGCACACGCGCGGCGTGGTAATCGTAGAGGATCTTTCCGCCGAACTCGAGGTAGAGCTTGTTCTCCGACCGGCCGACCCGCTCGAGGATCGCGGCCGTCTGTTCGGCGAGGTACTTGTCGTTGTCGAACCCGTTTTCTGTCTTCACGTTGCTCCTTAGTGCGCTTTTATAGCGCACGGGCGGGGACGTGTCAAACGAATTCGGCTACGAATTCGGTACCTGATTACTCAATCACCTAATTCCCGGCTAGCTTTTTACGCGATCGACATAAATAAGTGATTGAGGTTTCAGGTCCCCAATTCGACTTCACTTCCTGACGATCTTGAAATCCTCGAACAAGCCGTATCCGACCAGGCTGTATTCCGTCCCCGGCGGACGGCCGCCCTTGGCCCCCTGCTGGAACGATCCCGGCCAAGCCCGACCGAGGGCGGGCGAATTGTGGTGCGGCCCGAGGGTGTTCTTGAGCGTCCCGACGACGGCGACCTCGACCGTGTTCGATCCGGGGATGACCGCGTCCGTGATATCCAGGCGGTAAGGCGGGAACGCGATCACTCCCGCGGGGCGGCCGTTCACCTTGACCTCGGCGATCGAGCCGGTCCACGCTCCCAGCGTGACGGCGAAGCGGACTTTCCCGATGGCGTCATCGGGGACCCGGACCGTCTTCGTGTAAGCGACGCGGTTGGCGTAGAACGGCAGCCCCTGGTCCTTCCACGAACCGAGCTTCAGCGCGGGGGGCGCCGTGACCCGGAACCCCGGTTTCGCCGCCGCCAGCCCGAAATTGCCGAGGACATAAACGGGCTCGAGCTCCGTGTGGATGGTGAACGGACGGGCCTTGAGGGTGATCTCGTTCGGGCCGAGCCGTCCCGTCCCTTTGAATAGGCCGAACGCCTTATCCAGCCACCAGGCTCCCTTTTGAGGAGCTGTCTCTTTTCCGTTGATGAAGACCTTGAAGAGTCCGGGCCGCTCGACAACGACGTCGAAGGCCTGGGCCGCGGGCCCGGAAGCGATATCGAAGCGGAAGGCGGCCTCGAATCCCGAATCCGGGGCGAAGACGTCCTTGTCCAGGATGTTGGTCTTGAACTGGACCGCGCTGTCCCAGGGATTGCGGTCGAGGCCATGGGCCCGGAACGTGCGAAGCTGAGCATCGTAGAAGTAGATGTCCCGTTCGGTCCGGTCCTTGAGCGTCAAATCGCAGTAATCGAGCGTCAGGACGTTCGGGGCGATCCGGTCGATCCGCAGGGGCGATGCCGGAACATCCGTCCAGGCCCCTCCCCCGCCGGAAACGCTCTCCCCCGTTCCGGGTTTGAGGCAGAGCAGCAGGCTTCCGCCTACCGGAAGGTCATAATCGACCTTGAGTTTGCCGTTCGCGATCTCGAAAGGATAAGGGGCCGTCGTTCCCGTAAAGGGGTCCCAGACTTCGCATGAGCCCGCGTTCAAAAGCACCGATCCGGCCGACGTCCGTCCGGGACTCGAATTCACGAGAAGAAGGAGCTCGGCATCGGCGAGCTTCCGCCGCTGATGGAAGAGGTATTCGGGACCTTCGCCGACGCCTTGCCGGATCTGGAAGGCGATGTCCTGGGCCAGGAGCGCCTGGTTGAGCTCGACTCCGGGATGATTGGCCAGGGCCTTGGCCATCCGGTCATCGACTCGTCCGTCCACGCGGGTCGGGATCGCCGAGGCCGCCATCTTCCCGCCCCGGTCGAGATACTTGAGGAGGAGGCGGACCGTCGCTTCGTTCAGATTTTCCGTCCCCGGCGGGATGACGACCAGGTCATAAATCCGTTGACCGAGCGTCAGCCGGTTTTGATCGACGCGGCCTTTTTCGGCGAGGGTGAACTCGCTCCCGAGGTCGTATTCGGCCTGCGTGGATTCGAGGAGGTTGACGAAATCCTGGAAGACGCGGCCGAGATTGGCCATTTTCTCCGGCTCCTTGCCGGGAGCCTGGTACATCCATCCCGTCGTCGTCGGCTCGATGACGAGCGTCCGGTTGATCTGCTCGCCGAGCGATGTCACAACGGACATCCGGCCGAAGTAGTCGGCCAGGAAGCGGTAATCGTTCCACCACGGCTCGTGGTAAGTGAACGCAAGCGGGTGGTCACGCTTCCGGGCGCCCATGATCGTGACGTAGGAGATGTGCTGGTTGACGAAATTGACCCCCAGGGCATATTCCCAATCGGCAATCCGCTTCTGGTCCAGGAAGGACATGTCCCAGCCGCCGGCTCCGAACGTCTCGGACATCGTCCGCTTCCGGCCGGATTGATTGGCCGCGCTGCGGATCTCCTTGACCGCCCGGGCGTTCCCGAACTGGGCGTGGGTATCGGTCTGGAAATCGTTCATGAGGATATCGATCCCGGGCATGTGGGCGTAGCCGGCAAAGGCGAGGTTATCGGGATTGACGACCGGCCGCGGCCATTCGTGCTCCCAGTAGTGGCCGGTGAAGAGGAGCTTGTTCGCGGTGCAATAGTCGTAGTAAGGCCGGGCCCAATTGTCGATGAACAGACCGAGGATCGTGGCGTAGAAATTGTGCCGGACGCGCGTCCAATCGCCCGTCTCCTCGAAGAGCGAGGGAAGGTTCGACCGCAGATCGTAGCCCCATTTGGCCCGGAAGGCGTCGAAGAGGGCGGGCGTATAGTTGACCACCACCATGCCCGGACCGCCCGCGGGGTTGATCTCGGCCTCGTCCTGGAAGCTCCCGGGAACGACGCCGCCGAACTCGTCTCCGGCGACCTTCTTATAGGCGTCGAGGGTGACTTCGAGGAACTTTTCCGTGACGTCGCGGCGCATGAGATCGACGTAGGTGAATCCGCCGTGCCACGGGTTGGGCTTTTGGCGGTTGAGGTCGAAGACGACGTACTCGCCCGGGCCGGCTGAGGCGGGGTTCGCTTTCACCGAGGCGGTGATGTCGTCGAACCCTTTGTCCGTCCGGCGCAGGACGACAACGGGCTCGGATTCGAAGGCGGCCGGGAGGCCGCTCATCTTCACCATCCGGAGACCCGTCCGGACCGCGTCGGGTATGGCCGCGGGGACATGGCCGCCGGCGAAACCCGAGGGATAGGAGTTCTCATCATAGATCCAGACCTTCATTCCGAGCTTTTTGCCGGCATCAACGGCGTGCCGGAAGAGAGAGAGCCATTCCCCGGACAGGTAGGGCGTGATCAGGCCCGGCCGGGGATGGACGAAGACCCCGCCGATCCCGTGGGCCCGGAAATCGGTCATCTGCTCGACGATCTGGGTTTCCGTGATCCGGTCGTTCCAGACCCAGAGCGGTACTGTCCGGTACTCGGCCGGAGGATCCTGGAACGTCTTCAGGACCGAGGCGTAGGTATCGAGCGGGGCCGGAACGGGCGGAGCCTGGCGGCAGGCCACGGCGGCGGATGCGCCGATCAGAACGAGCGGAAAGATGAGAATAAAGATTTTGCGCATGGATGGCTCCTGAAAAGAATGGGAATAGCGCAAATCCTGCCCGTCACACTCCCGAATATTCGTATTCGTATTATCCCCCACGTCCCCCTTGCAACAAGGGGGACGTCGTCAGTGTGTAAGATTGCCCCAAGCGTTTCCCAATTTTCATATTTTATTTACCCCCCGACCCCCCTAATAAAAAGGGGGGAATCGAGAACGCTTGGGGTAAGGAACGGAGAGGGCGGGATTCGAACCCGCGGTCCCGGTTTGAGCCGAGACAAGCGCTTAGCAGGCGCTCCTGATCGACCACTCCAGCACCTCTCCGCATAAGTCCGGACTGGAAGGCTGGGCTATTCTATCACGTTCGGCCGCGGGAGGAAACGGGAGTCCGCCGCTCAGAGACGGTCCGAGAGCGTCTTCATGAACGCGACGATCGCGGCTTCTTCTCCTGACGTCAGTCCCAGGTTGCCGATCTCAGTCGTGTTGAGATTGTCGGCGATCTCCGGAGCCGGCCATTTGGCTTCGGGAATATCCCGGGTGTTGTAGAAATGGACGATGTCCTCGAGGGACTTGAAATACCCGTTGTGCATGTAAGCCTTGAGGAACCCCGGCCGGGGGCGGAGATCGACGTTGCGCAGCGTCGGCGTTTTGTGCTTGCCGATGTTCCTCGCCGCGTGATCGCGGAACGGATCCGATTCGTCGAGAAAGCCGCCCAGCCCCGGGTCGATCCAGCGCTCGCCGTCGGGATTGAATTCGGGCGGCATCTTGTAGAACGGATTTTCCGGATTCCGCGGGATGCCCAGGTTGTCGTAGCTGTAGTCCGTGAAGACCGGCGGTTTGCCGGCGACCGAAGCCAGGACGTGGCATTTGGCGCACAGGCCCTTGGTGTTGAACAGGACAAGTCCCCGGAGCTCGTTGTCGTTCAGGCCCATGGCCGAGAAGGACGACATATTCGCCTCGGAGATCGTCTCGATATTGAGGTTCGCCGAGCGGGACTTCCGCCAGAAGTCGTCGAACCTGGAATTGAAGGGGTTCACCTCGGCCGAACGCTCGTAGGCGGCGATCGAACGGGCGATCCACTCGTACGCGCGGTCGACATCCTTGTCGGGGTCGAGCGATCCCGGCCCCCAGACTTTTTCGAACAGGCCGGCGTAATCGGACGCCTTGACCCGGACGATCATCGCTTTTTTGTCGGGCATATTCTGCTCGAGCGGGTTCAGGAACGGGCCCATGGCTTGTTCGGCTAACGGATCGCCGAGCAGAAATCCCGACGCCCGGCCGTCCCAGAACATCCCGCCGAAGAATTGGCCGTCCTCGGTGTGCTGGAGAACGGGACTGTCACCCGCGTAGGCGGCCGCCGGAGGCTTGCGGTTCCCGAACCGGCCGCGCATGGCGCCCTCATAGACGCCTCCCGGCGTATTGAGGGTCTCGAGCGGTCCGGTCATCCCGACTTGCGGACCATGGCAGGCCGCGCATTCCTGTCCCGGCGGCGTCGAGAGGTTCTTGTCGAAAAACAGCTTCTTTCCGAGCTCTTCCATCGGCGACAGGTTCGGGGGGGAGGTCTTCTCGGCCGGCCGGCCGCAGGACGCGGCCGCGAACGCGGCGATCAGGAGGATAGCGCACGGCAGGATTTTTTTCATGGCATTCCTTCCTTTCGAACGGGACCGGTCAAAGGAGGACCAAAGCCACATCAAACTACCAACGGAGCTCCGGATTGTCAACCGCCCCCGGCCCGGCTCGATTGATTCACCGAGGCCGCTGCGCTATAGTGGGATTCCCTCGCCAAGACAGAAAGGAGACCGACCGCCATGTCCTCTCGCCGAACGTTTTCCCGGATCTTCGGCCTCCTCGCCGTGGCGGCCCTGGCCGTCTCCTGCGCGAAAAGCGGCGATCCGCGACTCGCGGGCTCCTCCCGTGAGGACGTCGACGGCTGGGTCGTCGCCCATCTCTCGGGCCCCCCTTTCCGGATCGGCTTCCAGCACGGCTGGCACCTCGCCCCCGAGATCGACGATGTCCTTCAAACGCTCTCCTTTTACCTCCAGAAAGCCACGGGCCGAGGCTGGGATTTCTATCGCAGCTCGGCCGCGAAGCTTTTCTGGCCGAAGCTCGAGCTCGAATTCCGGGAGGAGATCGACGGCATTGCCGCGGGGCTGAAAGCCCGGCTGCCCGGAACCTCCTACGATGCGATCGACATCGCCGCGCTCAACGGCTGGATCGAGCTGGCCTGGTATTATGTCCCCTGGCTCGAAAAGAAAAGCGGAAGCGGGCCGAGCGACTCCAAGGCGCCGCCCTATTGCAGCGCCTTCATCGCCACGGGGAGCACCACGAAGGACGGCGGCATCGTCATGGGCCACAATTCCTGGGTGGAATACATCATCGGCGAGCGCTGGAACGCGGTCCTGGACATCAAGCCGGAGCGCGGCCACCGCATCATCATGGACGCCATCCCCGGATACATCCACAGCGGCGACGATTTCGTCATCAATGGAGCGGGGATCATTTACACGGAAACGACGATCTCCAAGTTCAAGGGCTTGCGCCCCGAGGGGACGCCGGAGTTCATACGCGCCCGTAAAGCGGCCCAGTACGCCGCCTCGATCGACGATTTCATCCGGATCATGTCCGAGGACAACAACGGAGCCTACGCCAACGATTGGCTCGTTGGAGACATCAACACCGGGGAGATCGCCCGGCTCGAGCTCGGGTTGAAGTCGCAGCCCGTCTGGCGGACAAAGGACGGCTATTATGTCGGGTCGAACGCGGCGAGCGATCCCGGCTTCATCGCCGAGGAGACCGATTTCAATCCGAATGACCCGGGGCTTTCCGTCCTCGTCCGGAGGAAGCGCTGGGAGCAGCTCCTCGATGCGAACAAAGGGCGGATCGACGCCGAGCTTGGGAAGGCCTTCGAGGCCGACCACATCGACGCCTCCGTGAACGCCACCGCGGCTAACGGGAACGTTCTGTGCGGGCACGTGGACACCGAGGCGCGGGGCCTTCCCGAATTCGCCTGGGCGCCTTATTTCCCCGGCGGCTCGGTGCAAGGGAAGGTGACGACAGCCGCCCTGGCCAAAGAATTCAGGTTCTGGGGCCGGATGGGCCATCCCTGCGGCGAGGACTTCATCGCCGCGGACTATTTCGCCAAGCATCCCGAAAGCCGGGACCTCGGACGGTTCCTCAGGGACATGCCGGCCCATCCGTGGACGCTTTTCTCCGCGAAATGACGGCGAAGAGGAGGAACACCGCATGACCCGATCCGCCCCGCGCCGGCTCGGCCGGTCCGAGCTCATGGTGACCCCCGTCGGTCTCGGCTGCTGGCAGTTCAGCCGGGGCAAGGGCAGGGTCAAATACTGGCCCGCCCTCGACGAGGCGACCATCGATGGTATCGTCGCCGCTTCGCTCGACGGGGGGATTAACTGGTTCGATACCGCCGAATACTATGGAGCTGGGGAATCGGAGAAAGCGCTTTCGCGGACGCTCCAAAAGGCCGGCCGCCGTCCCGGAGAGGTGATCATCGCCACGAAATGGTCGCCCACTCTTCGAACGGCCGCGAATATCGCCAAGACGTTTCCCGAGCGGATCGCCTGCCTCTCCCCCTTCCCGATCGATCTCTATCAGGTCCATAATCCCGCCTCGCTCAGCCCGAACGTCAAGGTCATCAAAGAGATGGCCGCTCTGGTCAAATCCGGAAAAGTCCGTTACGTGGGCGTATCGAACTTCGGCGCCGATCGGATGCGGGAATCCCATAGGATCCTGCGTGAGGAGGGTCTCAACCTCGTGTCCAACCAGATCCATTACAGCCTTCTGAAACGGAGCGCGGAGCGAAACGGCGTCATGGACGCGGCGCGGGAGCTCGGGATTTCGATCATCGCTTATTCTCCCCTGGACCAGGGTGTGCTGACCGGCCGTTTCCACGAGAATCCGGCGGCGGTCAAGGCCATCGCCGGTCCGCGCAAGTACCGCGGCTTTTTCCGGAAGGCATTCCTCGTCCGAAGCCGCGGGGTGATCGAGGCGCTCAAGGAGATCGCGGAACGCCACGCGGCCACGCCGGCCCAGGTCGCCCTGAGCTGGCTGGTCACCTTTTACGGTGAGACCGTCGTCGTCATCCCGGGCGCGACGCGGGCCGCCCAGGCGGCCGCGAATGCCGCGTCCATGGGCTTCTCCCTTACCAAGGACGAGCTCGACTATCTCGACCGCGTCTCGCGGCCGTTCATGGAATGAGGGCGGGCGGAGCGGCATGAGACGAGCCAAGCCGGCGGCGGTCCTGATCGTCGTCCTGCCCGTTCTCGTCTTCTTCGTCTCGCTGTCCGTAGGGGCGTTCCCCATCACGCCGGGACAGCTCGGCCGAGCCCTCCTCTCCCCGATCTTTCCCGGGCTTTCCGCCGGCCTGCCCGAGGCGGCCCGGGAGATCATCTTCGGCATCCGCCTCCCCCGTCTCCTGCTCGCCCTGATGGCGGGCGCCGGACTCGCCGTCTCGGGCGCTTCGCTCCAGGCCCTGTTCAAAAATCCCCTCGTCAACGAATACACCCTCGGGATCTCCTCGGGCGCGGCCTTCGGCGCCTCCCTGTCCCTGGTCTTCCTCGGCAGCCGCATTCCGTCTCAGTTCTCGGCCTTTGTCTTCGCCGTGGCGGCCGTTCTCATCGTCCTGGCCGTGGCCCGCTCCTCCGATTCTCCGATCGTGACGCTCCTCCTGACCGGCGTCATCGTCTCGGCCTTCTTCTCCGCCCTGCTCTCGCTCGTCGAATTCTTCGCCAGCCCTTATGCCCTCCAGTCTCTGTTCTACTGGCTGATGGGCAATCTGTCCCTGACCGGCTGGGACGAGCTCCTCCTGGCCCTCCCCATGATGGCGGCGGGGATGCTCGGGTTGATCCTGATGCGCTGGAGGATGAACGTCCTGTCGATGAGCGAGGAGGAAGCCGGGGCCCTCGGCGTCAACGTCCGGCGCGAGAAATTCCTCGTCGTCGGACTGGCGACTCTCATCACGGCCGCGGCGGTCTCCGTGGCCGGGATCATCGGCTGGGTCGGGCTCATCGTTCCCCATCTCGTCCGGATGATGGTCGGCCCCGACAACCGCCGGGTCGTCCCCCTGTCGGCCGCTCTCGGCGCGGCCTTCCTGATGCTGGCCGATGTCCTGGCCCGGACCCTGGCCGCTTCGTTCGAGATCCCGGTCGGGATCTTCACCAGCCTGATCGGCATCCCCTTCTTCATTTTTCTCCTCCGGCGGTCGAAGAGGATCTGGTCGTGAGCATCCTCGTTTCCGGCCTGACCGTCCGCTACAAGCATTTCACCCTCCACATCCCGGAGATCGGCTTCGCAGCCGGCCGGCTGACGGCGATCGTGGGGCCGAACGGTGCGGGCAAAACGACCCTCCTCAAATGCGTCAGCGGCATCCTCCCCGTCCCCCGCGGAACGGTCTTCCTCGACGGCCGCGACATCGCCACGCTCGCGGCGGGAGAGCGGGCGAAACGGCTGGCCTATGTCCCGCAGGAGCACGCTTCCGCGTTCAATTATTCCGTCCGGGATTTCGTCCTGATGGGCCGGGCGGCCTTCGTCCCTCTCTTCGCCGTCCCTTCGGCCGAGGACGTGCGGGCCGCCGACGAAGCCCTCGGCTTCATCGGCCTGGCCCGGGACGCCGAGCGTCCCTACGGCCAGCTCAGCAGCGGGGAGCGCCGCCGCGTCCTCATCGCCCGGGCCCTGGCCCAAAGGCCGGCGATCCTCGTCCTGGATGAGCCGACCACCTTCCTCGATCCCCGCCACGAAACCGAGCTGATGGAAATCGCCCGGACCCTCTCCGCGACCGAGAAGAAGACCGTTCTCATCACCCTCCACAACCTCGACATGGCCGTGAAATACGCCGATGTCCTGGTTTTCCTGAAGGACGGTTCGATCGTCGCCTCCGGCCCGCCCGACGGGATCCTGACGGAGGGCTTGCTCGAGACCGTCTATGAGATTAAAATGTCCATCTTTCGCCACGACGGGCGAACATTCGTCGTCAAATAGAGCCGAAACGCCATGATCTCTCGCATCGGGATGGGACGCCTTTTGCCCGCCCTGTTCGGCGCGCTTCTCGCCCTGCCCCCCGCTCCGGCGTCGCCGCAGGCCGCCGGCTTGAAGAGCCCGCTCCCGGCGGAGATCCTGGGCTGGAAGGCCGCCGGTCCGGACAGGGAGTTCGACCGGGCCACGCTCGGCAGCTACATGGTCGGGGGCGAGGATCTTTATCTCGCCTACGATTTCCGGAGGCTGACAAGCCGGGAATACGTCCGGCCGGCTTCCCCGCGCCTGACCGCGGAGCTCTTCGAGATGGGCTCGCCGGAGGAAGCCTTCGGACTTTACTCCAACGAGCGCGAAGCGTCGCCCGCGGACTTCGGCAACGGCGGTCTGTCCGGAAGCCGCTACATCCAATTCTGGAAAGGCCCGGTGTTCGTCCGGGTCCACACCGAGCGGGAGATGCCCGAAACGCGAAAGGCCCTGACCGCCCTGGCCCAGGCGATCGCCACGGGGCTCCCCCCGGGCGGCCGGAAGCCGCTTCTCGTTTCCTGTCTTCCGATCCTGGACCTCCTGCCCGGACGGGTGTCCTTTTTGCATCTCCAGTCGACGATCGAGCGTTTCAAGTTCCCGGGTGACGCGTCCGCCCTCATGCTCGGACGCGAAACCGATGCCGTCCTGGCCCAATACCGCCGCGAAGGGAAGACGCTCGAAGTCCTGATCTGCCTCTACCCCTCGGAAGCTCCGGCCGGCCGGGCTTTCGATTCGGTCCTCAAGCTGTACTTCGGCGTCCGCGCCGGCCGGGCGGACGAAGCTTTGAGCAAAAAGATCGCCCCGGAGCGGTTCGCCGCCGCCCGCCTGGCGGGCCGGGCCCTCATCCTCGTCTTCGACGCCCCGGACAAGAGCGCGGCGCGGACGCTTCTCGATCAGGTCCTTGCCCGGACGAAGGACGTCCTCGGATCATGAGAATCCGATACCTCAACGGGAGCCGGCTTTACAATGCCGTCCTGGCCGGCGGAGTCGCGGTCATCCAGGACCGGGAGTATTTGAACAGGATCAACGTCTTCCCCGTCCCCGACGCCGATACGGGTACCAACCTGGCCACGACGATGCGCGCGATCGCGGAGGAAGCCCAATCCCATCTTTCGGCCAAGGCGACGCTGAAATCGATCGCCTCGGCGGCGCTCGGCGGCGCCCGCGGGAATTCCGGGCTCATCTTCGCCCAGTTCATCTACGGGATGAGCCGGGAGATCGGCCACGAGCCGACCTTGACGACGCGCCATTTCGGCGAGGCCGTCCGGCGCGCCGCCCGCCACGCCCGGATGGCCATCGTCCATCCCGTCGAGGGAACGATGATCACGGTCATCCGCGACTGGGCCGAGGCGGTCTTTCAGATGCGGGACAAGACCGCCGATTTCGTCGAGCTCATGACCGAAACGCTCAAGACCGCCCAGGAATCGCTCCGCCAGACAACCGAGAAGCTCCAGGTCCTGGCTAAGGCCGGCGTCGTGGACGCCGGGGCCAAGGGATTCGTCGATTTCCTCGAAGGGATCCTCCATTACATCAAATTCGGCCGAATCTCCCGCGAGGAGAAGGCCGAGCTCGCGCCGGCCCACGAGGAGATCAAGACCCCGGCCAAGGACAAGACGATCGAATTCCGCTATTGCACGGAAGCCCTGATCACCGGCCGGAATCTCGATGCGGACGCGATCCGCGGCCTCGTCCAGCACCACGGGGATTCGGCCGTGGTGGCTGGCGCCGAGGAGCGCGTCCGGATCCACGTCCACACCAACGAGCCTGCGGAGCTCGTCTTCCGGATCCGGGGCCTCGGGACGATCGTCCAGGTCAAGGTCGACGACATGGTGCGGCAATACGAGGCCGCCCATGCGAGAAAGACGCCGATCGGATTCCTGACGGATTCCTCCTCCGACGTGCCGGCGGCCGTTCTCGACGAGCGCCAGATCCATGTCATCCCGTTTACCTTGTCCTTCGGAGACCAACAATATCTCGACCGGCTCACGATCACGCCCGACCGCTTCTACCAGCTCCTGCGGACCCATCCCTCTCATCCCAAGACCGCCCAGCCGGGATATCAGACCGTCCTCCAGATGATGACCTATCTTGCCGAGCACTACGAATCGCTCATCGTCGTGACGATCAGCGACAGGCTGACGGGATTCTTCGGGCAATGCCGGGCGGCTGCCCTGGAGCTCACGGGGAAGAAGATCACCGTCATCAATTCGCGCTCGATCTCCGCCGGGATGGGCCTGCTTATCTCCCGGGCTACGGACATGGCCCTCGCCGGCGCTTCTCACGACTCCATCGTCGCCGCCCTGGAAAGCTGGGTTCCGCGGACGAAACTCCTGGTCGACGTCAACACGATGAAATATTTCATCCGCGGGGGCCGGGTCGGTCCGGTCAAGGGGCTCCTCGGACGGCTCCTCCACGTCAAGCCCATCATCACCTTGAGCGCCGAAGGCAAGGCCACCGACGCCGGGAGATCCTTCAGCCGGGCCAGCAACATGGCCAAGATCCTCAAGGCCTGCGAAGCCTTCGCGGCCGAGAACGGGATCTGGAACTACGCCATTGTCCACGCCCTAGCCCCGGGACGGGCCGAGATCTATGCCCAGGAGCTCACGGCGCGGCTCGGACGGCCGCCGCTCTTCATCAACGATGTCGCGCCCGTCATCGGCGTCCACGCCGGGGACGGGACGGTCGGCGTTGCCCTGCTGGCCGAATAGCAGATCGCTCCGGAATCGCCAAGGCGAACTCGAAACAAAACCCGTCATGATCAAAGCCGGGTGACGCCGAAGATAAAAACGAAGGGAAGCGATAGGATTGCCCGTAAGCATCGGGACGCTTCTAGGACTCATCGTTTTAATCTACCCCTCCTTCCGCCCCTAGGACTCGGGGCGGTCTGCCGGTAAGCGTCCCTCCTGCAGGAACGGTCCCACCCTGTGGGGGGAACCGGGACGGGTTCCCGGGTGAGCGTTGGGCGATCCTAAAGCGTACGGCATGCAGTTTTTCGGCGGCCGGTCCCACCTTCCTCACTTGATCTCGGACGTGCAGTGAGGGCAGCGGGTCGCCTTGAGCGGCACGGTCGAGAGGCAGTAGACGCATTCCTTGGTCGTCGGCGAGGCCAGCGCCGGTTTGCTCTTGAGACGCATGATCCCTCGGATGACGAAGAAGATCGCCAGGGCCACGATGAGGAATTCGATGACCGCGTTGAGGAATATGCCGTAGGCGATGACCGGAGCGCCCGCCTCCTTGGCCTTGGCCAGCGATTCGAAGGTCCGGCCCGAAAGGTTCAGATAAAGGCTGGCGAAATCGACCTTGCCGAGAAGCAGCCCGATCGGCGGCATGACGATATCGTTGATGAACGAGCTGACAACCTTGCCGAAGGCCGCGCCCATGACGAACCCGATGGCCAGGTCCATGACATTGCCCTGACGGATGAACGCCTTGAATTCCTTGATCATCACTCTCTCCTTTCCGGAAGTTGAATTGAGTATACTTGCCCCGCCCCCTCCATTTCAAACCCGCTTGCCATCTACGAATGTGCCCCATATAATCCCCTCATGAACACCCGCAAGCTCTCTCCCCTCCTCTTGACCATAATTCTGGCGGTCTTGCCGGCCGCGGCCGAGATCAGCTCGCTCGCGTACCTCTTCCGCCCCGGAAAAACGCTCCTCGACACCGACGGCGACGGCCTCCCCGACCGGGTTTCCCTCACGATCATCATCCCGAACGCTCCCAGCTCAGCCGAGCTTATCCTGGCCGGAGACATCGCCGCCCGGGCGAACCTGGAGAGCCTCGTCCAGGATGTCCGGCTCATCATGCGCGAGGACGACGTCCCGGATATCGAACGGGCCGAAAATCCCATCCTCATCGGAACGAACGTCGCCTGGCTTCGCCAGGCGGTCAAGGACAAATCGGTCGTCCTCCCCGAGCTCGGCCCGAACCAGGGAGTCGTCGGCGTGTTCGCCTCCAAGACCCAAACCGGCCTGTTCATCGCGGCCGGCTCCGAAGACGCCCTGCTCCAGACGGGACGGGCGTTCTTCCTCCGCTGGCCGTATCTCTGGGACATCTGGGGCCGGGAAGAAGGGGCGACCTTCGAGGGTGTCGAGAAAGACATCACCCAGTTCCTGGCGGCCGAAAGGATCTCTCTACAGAGGACGGTCTTCCGGTCCGCCCTTTACGAATTCCCGCCCCTCAAGAAAGGCCCCGGGGCCCTCAAAAAGCTGACCTTCAACGCCGGAGAGATCAAGGAATTGTCCGTCGATATCAACGTTCCGGACGAGGACGACATGAAACGGACGTTCCTCGCCTTCGACGCCTTGCGCGCGCAGCACGCCCACGGGCAGAAAACCGAGACGCTGTCCTATGCGGGTTGCGCCCGCCTGTCCGTATCGATCCGGGCCGGCAAGAAAACGCAAGTCGCCGAGATCCCCCGCCTTGGAGCCCCGAAGCGCATTCTGACGGCTTCCTTCCGCGATCCTTCGCGCGGAGAAGCCCCGGCGAAGGAGTTTGACCTCCTCGGATTCCTCTCGACAAAGGGCGCCTATGCCGACATGGACCGCGACGGGCTCCCCGACGCGCTCGACACGAAGATCGTCGTCGGACCCGCCGGGTTGACGGCCTCGGCCGCCCAGCTCGCCTCGCGGCTCGTCCTGGATACGGCCGGAGCCTCCTTTCCCGTCCTCTATTTGGATAAGGAGATCGAAAACCGCAAGATTCTCGCCGCGCCCGTCCTCATCGGTTCGAACGCCCTCCTCCAGGACCTCCAGAGGATCGGCAAATTCACCCCTCCCGCCCTCGAGAGCGCCTGGGGAACCGTCCTGGTCATCCCCAAGGCCTTCGGCCGGTCGAACGCCTTGGCTTTCCTGGGCGCGGACAACATCGGGCTCGAAAAAGTCCTGGGCTATTTCAACCGGGCTTTCCCCTATTTCGATTCGTACGGAAGCGGACGGCCTCAGGTCGGCGATCTCGTCCCCGATCTCGAGCGCTTCCTCAAGGGCGAAAAAGGAGCCGCCGAGGCCTTCTTCGCCCAGCGGCTGAAGAAGCTCGGCGAGGAATTCGAGGACAAAGCGGTCGAAACGTTCACGGCCGAGCTCACCCTGCCCCGGGCGAATCCCAAGTTCGAGGACGAGGTCCGTAAAACCGTTTCCGCCGCGGCCCGGATCGATGGCGCAACCGTCCAGGTTTCCACCCTCGACGAAGTCAAGACGGTGTTCGAGAAGGAATCGGCTCCGCCGTGGGAGGGCCGCGAAGCGGTCGATCTCGTCCGGGAAAAGATCAAGGCGCTCGCCGCGGCCGACAAGCCCATCCACATCAGCCTGGGACTCAGCGAATCCCCCGACGTCCGGCAACGGATCCGGAAGGAGGTCGAAGCCGTCTGCCTCGAATCCCTCAAGGTCCCGGCCGAGATCGACGTCCTCTCCTCCTACAAACAAGGTTTCTTCTGGCTGATCGAAAAGATCATCCCGGCCCTGAAGGGCAAACCGGTCAGCCAGGTCGTCATCCGCTTCGCCGAAGAGGTCGAGGACCGGGCCAAACCGAAGCGGTTCTATTCCGAGCCGACGCGCTGGCTGCAGGAGCTCTACCCCGTCGACGAGTTCATCGCCCGGGACCTCGGGATCGCCGTGGACAAGATTCACTTCGAAATGACGGCCCCGCGGGACTCGGTCTATGAGGTCATCGCCACCGACGCCAAGAATTCCGTCCTTCTCCAGCAGGCGTTCTCGCCCCAGGTCCGGGAAATGCCTTACCTCAAGGCCATTCCGGAATGGGGCACGGTGAAGGTCACGACCGGTTGGCTCCGGATCGAGCAGGAGGCGAAGCTCCTCTTCGACGGCGCGATCGCCTCCGACCTGGAGAAGATCTGGGAGTTCTACCAGGACCAGGTCCTCGCTCCTCTGCAGGCCCACGTCCTGCGCAAGACGGGCGGCGCGCCGAGCTTCTCCAAGCAGCCGTACTTCAAACAGCTCAAGGTCGAGATCTGGGCCTCCGAGCCCGACACCCGCCTCGGACTCGACGAGGAAGTCGTCAGCTCGCTCGAGGCCCTGCACGACGAGATCTACTTCGATACGCTCGATTTCCTGCGCGGGATCACCGAGCTCGACGTCGAAGACCAGGAGCTGCCCGAGGACACTTCGCGGTTCTCCGCGCCGGGCAACGTCTTCCCGATCATCCACCCTTCGAGCGAAGGGGAGGCCCCGAGGATCAAGGTGACCCTCGAGGACTGGCCGGCCACGACGCCGGCCGTCGTCCTGAAGTGGAAGGAGAAGGGCAAGGAAGAATCCACCCGCCGCATCGGCTTCCCCGCCCTCAAGAGCAAAGCCCTGTCCGTTCCCTCCCTGACCTACAACGGCTTGGAGGAGAGGATCGAGAACGTCGCCGTGGATATGGAGCTCGAGCGCGAGGCGGATTACCTCGTCCTGCTCGACATCTTCTCCTCATACCGGGACCTCGCCGAGAAAGGGTTGCTCGCCGCGCCCCTCAGCTATCCAAACCTGCGCTCCATCCTCGTCCGTCTTAAGACAAAAGACATGGCCAAGGATGAGCTCCTGCCGGTGACGCCTCCCGAGCCGGCCGTTCGGCCCTCCCCTCCTCCGCCGCTCGCTCCCGGCGAAGCGATCGTCGACACGGCGCGGATCCTTTCTCCCGAGGCGGTCCAGGAGATCGTGGGCCGGCTGGGAAACCTGCCTTCCATTCGGACCTACTCCGGCGGGCGATCCTACGAAAAGCGGCCCGTCCCGATCATCGAGATCTTCAAACCGCTCGGAACCTATGTCTCGATCCCCCGGCTCGTTTCCCAGAAACCGACGCTCTTCGTGGTCGGCCGCCAGCACGCCAACGAAGTCGCTTCGACCACCTACATCCTCAAGCTGGCCGAGCTTCTGGCCACCGACAAGTCGTATCAGGACTATGTCAACCGGATCAACTTTGTCTTCCAACCCATGGAGAATCCCGACGGGGCCGCCCTCGCCTACGACCTCCAGGCTCTGACGCCCTTTCACAGCCTCCATGCCGGGCGCTATGGTTCGCTCGGGATCGATGTCGGCTCCATGGGCGGCACGAGTCGGCCGATCCTGCCCGAAGCCCTCATCCGCCGGGCCCTGAACGCCAGGTGGGTTCCGGACGTTTTCCTCAACCTGCACGGGTATCCCTCGCACGAATGGGTCCAACAGTTCTCGAACTATTCCCCGTATCTCTTCCGGGAATACTGGATTCCCCGGGGATGGTACGATTTCTATCGCTACCTGTCTTCGCCTCTCTACCGCGCCTACAAGGAAGCCGGAGAAGACCTGATGGGGTTCATCATTTCGGAGATGCAAGCTGACCCGAAGATCAAGGAATCCAACAGGAAATTCTATGACCGCTATTACCGCTGGGCGACCCGCTGGCAGCCCCACCTCGATTATCTCGAATTGAAGGACGGGCTGAGCGTCATCTCCAAGCGCCGATCTTCGACCGAGAACCGCCTCTCCGCCCGGTCGCAGGCGACCTTCGTCGAAGAAACGCCCGAGGTCATGGACGAAACCGCCCGCGGCGCCTGGCTCGATTTTCTCTCCACCCAGGGCCTGACCTTCCTGCGGGCCCATCTGAAATATCTCTCCCAGGCGAAGTACGATACGGTCCGGATCGAGGAGGAATCGGGCGAGCGCGTCCGCATCCAGTATCTTCGCGCCCGGCCGCCGGCCCCGGTCAAAAAATGAGGTGATCCGCGGATGGGACTTTTCTTATCATTCGGGACATGTTAAACTTCCGGACACATGGAAGAACCCGAAAAGCTCCTGATCCTGGCGGCGACCTCAGGGCTTTATGAACTTCTGAACGGCTCCTCGATCGCCTCGGAACACCGGCTATTTTATCATTCCAAAGCGGACGATCCGGCCGGATTCATCCGCGACAACGGCGTCCGGACCATCATCCTGGAGGCCGACGAATCGCCCCAGCCCGATTTCGACCTGATCGGCCGGCTCAAGAAGGCCGACCCCCTGCTGAACATCGTGGTCATCAGCCCGCCAGGACCGCCCGACGAGTTCATCGACTGGATCCACGGCGGCGCGGCCGACGTCATCGCCCGGCCGGCCGAGGTTGAGGCCATCCGGGCTTCGCTCGCCAAGCTCGTCGAAAAGCGCGATCTCCGCCGCGAGACGTTTCTGTTGGAAAAACGGCTGGAGAAGAAATACGTCTTTCACGGGATCGTGAGCAAGAATCCGGTCATGTTCGAGGTCTTCTCAACCATCGAACAGATCGCGCGCTTCTTCTCGAACGTCCTCGTCACCGGAGAAACGGGAACGGGCAAGGAGATGGTCGCCCGGGCCATTCACGCCTTGAGCGGAGTCAAGAACCGGCATCTCGTTGTCTGCGATTGCGCCGCGATCCCCGAGAACCTTTTTGAATCGGAATTGTTCGGCTATGTCCGAGGAGCGTTCACCGGAGCCGATCGGACCAAGCGCGGCCTGTTCGAAGAAGCCCACGAGGGCGTGATCTTCCTCGATGAAATCGGGGAGATCCCCCCGCCCGTCCAGGCCAAGCTCCTCCGGGTCCTGGAGAACCGGCAGTTCCGGCCGCTCGGCTCGAACGAAGTCAAGTCCATCAGCGTCCGTGTCATCGCCGCCACGAACCGCGACCTGGCCGCCTGCGTCCGGAATGCGACTTTCCGCGAAGACCTCATCCACCGCCTCAACCGCGTCGAGATCCACATCCCGCCGCTCCGCGAACGGCGGGAGGACATCCCCCTCCTCATCCATCATTTCCTCGATCAGATCAACCGGACCCAGGGCAAGGACCTGAAAGGCGTGTCGCGCGAGGTCCAGAAGCTCTTCCTGAAATACGAATGGCCCGGGAATATCCGTGAGATCGAGAACGTCCTCCAAAGCGCGGCCATGGTCGGGCAAAAGGATTTTCTCGACGTGGCCGACCTGCCCAAGAGCGTCCGCGTGGCCGGCCCGGCGCGGCCCGGTCTCCCGTCGGCCGGAGGAGACAAGCTCTCGACGCTCGAGGATGTGGAGCGGGAGTACATCGCCTTCGTTTTGAAAGCGTCCGAATTCAACCTGAAGAAGACGGCGGGGATCCTGAAAATCTCGCGGACGACCCTCTACAACAAGATGTCCCGTTACGGGCTGGCAAGGGACTGAGCATCCCGTCTCATAAGTCTCTTATCCAAGATTTCTGCGTCTCTATCGCCTTTCAGTCAACCCAGGATTTTGCGAGACGCATAGCTGGGCTCGCGCCTCTTGCTCTCCCTCAGGCCTGCGGTGATGGCTGGGGTTCGCCCAGCGCGGCGCGGACCGCCCTCAATCCTTCCTCCAGAACTCCGGGCTCGACCCCGAATCCCAGGCGCACGGAGCGGGGGTCCTCGAAGAAGGTTCCAGGGACGATCGACGTCTCCCATCGCTCCTTGAGGACGCGAGACAGGGCGTCCCCGGATCCGGCGGGTCCAAGGACCCGCGGGAATCCGACGATCCCGGCCGAGGGCTCGATCCACCTCAATCTCGGCTCGCCGGCGATGAAGGCCGCCGTTTCCCGGCGGCGCAGCTCCCACTCGGACCGGCGCTTCTCCTTGATCATGTCGAGAAGCGGAAAGATCCGGGCCGAGATCTGTTCCGAGGGAAAAACGGGTTCGACGAAGAAATGGTCCAGGGCCCTGCGGAAGCGCGTCACGAGAGGGCTGGGGACGAGGATCCAGCCGCAGCGCAATCCCGACAGGCCGAAGACCTTGGTCAGGCTGGCGGCGGTCAGGATGTTCTCGGCCAGGCCGAAGGCCGTCCGCGCCGCTTCCCCCGGCATGAATTCGAGATAAACCTCGTCGATGAACAGCCAGGCCCCTTTCCGGGCGGCGGCGCCGGCGACCGCGCGGATCTCGTCGGGAGAGAGCCAGACGCCGCTCGGATTGTGCAGGTTGGTCATGAGGACGAGCTTCGTCCCGTCCGGGATCCGCTCGGCCAGGGATTCCGGATCGACGCGGAATCCGTCTTCGAGCGTCCGATCGAACCGAACGACCCGGGCTCCCAGGGCCTTCGGGACGGCCCTCATCTGTTCGTAGGCCGGCCGCTCCACCACGGCCGTATCTCCCGGACCGAGGAGCACAGCGCAGACATGGAAGATCGCCATCGATGTCCCGATGGAGGGAATGACCTGCTCCGGGCTCGCCCCATGGCGGGCCGCGATCGCTTCGAAGAGGGGCGGGTAGCCGTACGGATGCTCGCCGTTGATCTCGATCCCTTCCAGGTTTAAGCCGAGGTCTGACAAGCCGAGGCTGGGGACGCCGCTCCGGCTCAGGTTGATGCGGGCCTTGCTTTCGAGCTTGGCCCACTCCATGTGCGCGACGGGATCAAATTCCATGGACGACTCCTTGCTTGCGGGTGAGAAGAAAAACGGGCAGGCCGGCCAGGATGAGCAGCGTTCCGACGGCCGACTTGAGGAACGAGGCAGCGAAAACGTTGATCACGACGGCGGCCGAAACGAGGAAAAAGACGGCCGGCACGATCGGATAGCCCCACACTTTGTACGGGCGCGGCGCGACCGGCATCTTCCTTCGGAGGACGATGAGGGCCAGCGCCGTCAGGCCGAAGAAGATCCAGTCTCCGAAAGTCACGAACTGGAGAAGCTGGCCGTAGGTGTTGCTGAGGAGGAGAACGGTCGCCCAGCCCGATTGAAGGATGATCGCGACATGGGGCGTCCCGAACCTCGGATGGACCCGGCCGGCCACGGGGAGGAACGCCCGCGATTCGGCCATGCTCCGATAGACGCGGGCCCCGGTCAGGATGAAGACATTGGTGATGCCGAACGTGGAGATGATGATCGCCAGCGAGATGAACCGGCCCCCCCACGAACCGACAGCGGCGGCGAAAGCGTCCGAGGCGAGCTTGGTCGATGCGGCGATGGCCGGAAGGCCGAGGACCCGGACATAGACGACGTTCGTGAGCACATAAACGGCCACCACGAGCGTCACTGCCGCGATGATCGCCCGCGGCAGCGTCCGGCCGGGCGTCTTCACCTCGCCGGCGATGAAGTTCAGGTTCTGCCAGCCGCCGTAGGAGAACAGAGCGGGCATGAGGGCCAGCCCCATGGCGCTCAGGATGCCGAGGTCGAAGCCGCCGGGGAAGATCGGCCCCCAGGGCTGGGCCGGCCCCTTGGACCAGAAGAGGCCCACCCCGATCAGGGCCAGGAGGGCGGCGAATTTGAGGACCGTGGTGACGTTCTGGACCAGGCTTCCGGGCCTCAGGCCGAGGATGTTGACGACGGAGAGCATCCAGATGATCCCCGCGGCGAGAATCCGGACGGCGGCCTCGGGCATAGGGAGGAAGGTCCCGATGAACCGGGCGCACGTCGTGGCGACCGCGGCGATGGCTCCGGTTTGGATCGTGGTGAACAGGGTCCAGCCGAAGAGAAACCCCAGCCACGGGGCGAAGGCGCGGTCGAGGTAGACGACCTGGCCGCCGGATTGCGCGAACATCCCGCCGAGCTCGGCGAAGCAGAGGCCGCCGAGGAAGGCGACGAGGCCGCCGACGGCCCAGACGGCCAGGAGCTGGGCCGGCGTCTCGAGGAACTTGGCGCTCTCGGACGAGTTCATGAAGATCCCCGAGCCGATCATCGCCCCGCTCGAGACCATGGCCGCGTCGAAGAGGTTCAGCTTGCGCATGCTCCGGTTATTCTATCCCGCCGCATTCGAAACGTAAACACGTCGAGAGGATCCTGCGGCACCCCCCGCGTCACTCTCAAACAGCGAGGCCAACACAACGAATTGAAGGGTCGAGCGCGGCCTCGCCTGCCGCGATGCGCGCTGCGGGTTCACGCGGATCCGCCCAAATAACGATCACTTCTTCGACTGTCATTAGTATTCCGATAGAAGTTGTAAGTATAAAGCCTAAAGCATATACTCGGCGGCATCCGTAGCGCCACGGCTGAGGTCCGGGATCTAGTCGGCGGATCAGAGGGAGCCTATGAGCAGACATAAAATTCTCGCGGGATTTCAGGCGATTCCAGTGCTTTTTTTGGCCTTCGCGGCGGAAGCGGCGGGGGCTCCCGAGGTTATCCGTCTCCCGCCCGGCTGGCAGTTGAATAGAATGATGCCTGGGCCAAGCCGGACAGAGGTCGCACTCGCTCCCGACGGCAGCTTCCTGGTTTTTAGCGCGACCCCGGATGGAACCATGGCCAAGGCGAAACTCTTCAGACGTCCCCTGGACCGCGAGGAAGCCACGGTAATCCCGGGCACCGAAGCGGCATGTATGCCGTTCTTCTCGCCCGACGGCCAATGGATCGGGTTCTGGGCCAAGGGAAAATTGCACAAGGTGGCGGCGAAGGGCGGAGTGCCGGCTTTCATTTGCGATCTCAAGGCCCGTCCATTCGGAATCTGTTGGGGATCGGATGGCCGAATCTTCTTCGGCACATTGGGAGCAGGCCTCAGGCACGTATTGGCGGCCGGCGGCACGCCGGAGACGCTGACGATTGTCGATGCCGGTAAGGAAGCGACGCACCGTCTACCGCACCTTCTTCCGGGTGGGAAGGGACTGGTGTTTACCTCGACGCTTTCTCAGTACGGTGTTGAAGCGCGGGTCGAGTGGTTGTCGCTCGAAACAGGCAAGCGTAAGGTCCTGATTGAAGACGGGGCCGATGCCCGGTATGTATCCACGGGGCATCTGATCTTTGTCCGGAGAGGCAAGTTGATGGCGGCCCCATTTAGTCTGGATCGCCTGGAAATCACGGGGCCTGCCGTGACGGTCAACGCGGGGCTCATGCAGGCGTTCAATTCTACCCCGGCTGATATGAACTCCGGCGCCGGGCAATACAGCGTATCCGAATCCGGAACTCTGGTCTTCGCCGCCGGAGGAATCTTCCCGGAGCTGGTCGCTGATCTCTACTGGGTCGATCGCAGCGGCCGGGCCGAGAAATGGGCGGCGTTCGGCGCAAGACCGGTGACAGGGTTACGCTTGTCGCTCAACGGCCGGCAACTGGCGTTCAGCACCGGTGGACTCCATCGCGGTGTATGGATCTACGATATCCAGCGAAACACGGTGACCAGGTTAACGTCGGACGGGCAGCCTTGGTCTCCGCTCTGGACGCCGAACGGGAAGCAAATCGTTTTTTCCTGGTCGAAAATGGGCCCTTCGGAGATCTGGTGGGCGGCGGGGGACGGCAGCGGAAAGATGGAGCCACTGACAAAGACCGAATTCGAGCAACGAGCAAGTTCCTGGACGAAGGATAACAGGTACCTCGCATTTGTCGAATCCGGTCGCGGCAACGGTTATGACATCCAGGTGCTTCGGATGGCGGATCGGAAGGTCATTCCCTTCGCCGCCACGAAGTCAAACGAAGCATTGCCCGAGTTCTCCCCCGACGGCCTCTGGCTGGCCTATGCTTCGAACGAATCGGAACGCAACGAGGTTTACGTTCGTTCCTTTCCAGACGGGAAAATGACGCTGCCGATTTCGAACGGGGGAGGAACGTCCCCGATGTGGGCGCCGGAGGGGAAGGAGCTTTTCTATTGGAACATCGCTTTCACGAAGTTGATGAAAGTGGATATCTCCCCCGGCCAGAATCTGACCGCGGGAACTCCGAAGCTGCTCTTCGAGTTCGCCGCCGCTGGCTCAGAGCTGATCCGCAATTACGACCTCACCCCGGAAGGCCGGCGCTTCCTCATTCGAGAGAAGAAGGATCATAGCCTCCCGCCGGTGACAGAACTGAACCTCGTCCGGAACTGGTTCGAGGAACTCAAGCGCCTCAGCCCCACGGCCAAGTAACGGGGCGCGGGAGGAGGATGCCTATGCTCGGACGGACAATCGGACAGTATCGCCTCGACTCCAAGCTTGGAGAGGGAGGGATGGGCGTCGTGTACGAGGGTACCGACACGCGCCTCGGGCGCACGGTAGCCATCAAGGTCCTCCACGCCTCCGTCGCGCGGGACGCCGAACGCATGGCCCGCTTCGAGCGAGAGGCGCGCGTGTTGGCGGCCCTGAACCATCCCAATATCGCCTCCATCCACGGGCTCGAGGAGTCCGACGGCTCGAAACTCCTGGTCCTGGAATATGTGCCGGGAGACGCGCTGGACGCGCGGATCGCCCGCGGTCCGGTGCCGCTCAAAGAAGCCCTCGAGATCTGCCGGCAGATCACCGAGGGCCTCGAGGCGGCCCATGAGAAAGGGATCATTCACCGCGACCTGAAGCCGGCCAACGTCAAGATCACGCCCGCCGGGGTCGTTAAGATCCTGGACTTCGGGCTGGCCAAGGCGGCGGAGGCGGCCTCGCCGGCCGATAACCAGGGCGGCACGGCCACATTCGCCTTGGAGATGACCCAACCCGGACTCGTGATGGGCACGCCGGCGTACATGTCGCCCGAGCAGGCTTGCGGCAAGCCCGTCGACAGGCGGACGGACATTTGGGCCTTCGGATGCGTCCTGTTCGAAATGTTGACGAGGAAGCTGACTTTCGCCGGCGAAACCATGACCGAAATGCTGGCCGCGGTCCTGGACAAGGATCCGGACTGGAGCGCGTTACCGGCGACCGTGCCGGAGAACGTGAAGCGGCTGCTGCGGCGGTGCCTGGAGAAAGACCGGCGGTTCCGGCTGCGCGATATCGGGGATGCCCGCATCGAGCTGGAAGATACGCTCGCCGGGCGGGTGACGACGACGCTCCCGGCCGTCGCGCCGAAAACCAGGACCCGGCGGATGATCGCGGCCGCTCTGGGCGGCCTTGTCTTATTCGCGTCGGCAGTCGTGATCGGGTCATGGCTTCGCTCGCGCCGCGTCTCCGCTCCCGAAATCGTCCGTTTCACCCATCCTTTGCCGGCCGGCCAGCGGATGACCCCCGGATGGAATCCCAGCCTCATTTTCTCGCCTGACGGCGAGTCCGTGGCATTCAACTACGAAGTGGACGGGATCACGACGGCTTTTCAGCGGCCGATCCGGGAATTGGATCAGAAGCCCCTGGGCGGAGTGAAGTCCCTGGGCGCGCCGGTCTATTCTCCCGACGGCCGCTGGGTCGCCATGGTCGATATAATGGACCAGGCGCTGAAGAAGATCGCCGTCGACGGCGGCGCCCCCGTGCCGCTCACGGGGACGGATATGTTCGGCCGCGGCGATTGGGGCAAGGACGGCTTTATTTATTTCACCGAACGCTATCCCGGCGCCATACAGCGCATCCCCGAAAACGGCGGCCCGAAAGAGGCCGTGACGACGCTGGATCCGAAAAAGAACGAATTCACCCATCGTCACGCCCAGATCCTGCCCGGAGGGAGGGCGATCGTCTTCACGGTCGTGGATGCCGGCATGGAATCCTACAACGATGCCCGCATCGAGCTCCAGATCCTCGCCACCAAACAGAGGAAGATCCTCGTTCAAGGAGGCTTCGGCCCGCGCTTTTCCCCGTCGGGTCACATCGTCTATGCCAAGGCCGGAATTCTTTATGCGCTGCCGTTTGACCTGGGAAAGCTCGAACCGACCGGCCTTCCCGTCAAGGTCGTCGAAGGCGTGCAGATGAGCACGAATACCGGCGCAGCCTACTTCGACGTCTCGAGCACGGGCGCCCTCGCCTACGTCCCTGGATTCGCCGAAGGAGGGACGCGCACGCTGGTCTGGGTCGATCGCCAGGGGAAGGCGGACGCGCTGCCTCTTCCGCCCCGCTCTTATCTTTTCCCGCGCATCTCCCCGGACGAAAAAATCCTCGTCGTCGAAATCGAAGGCGCCACCCACAACTTGTACACGTGGGACTTCGCCCGGGCCGTATTAACCAAATTAACCACGGACGGATTGAGCCACGCGCCGGTCTGGATGCCGGACGGCAGGAATATCTGTTTTCGCTCCTGGAAGGCCGGAACGATGACCATGTGGTCGATGCCTGCAGACCAGAGCCGCCCCGAAGAACGCCTTACGACGGTCGGGGCGCGACAAAGCGCCGTTTCCGTGTCGAACGACGGCCGGTGGCTGGCTTACAACCAGATGGGAGACATGAGCACCGGCCCGGGGATGGAGGCGATGGACATGGGCGGCGGGATGGAGCCGATGGGCACGGGATCCGACATCTGGATCCTGCCCCTGCAAGGCGGCGATCGCACGCCTCGCCCGTTCGCGAACAAGAAGTTCGACGAAGCCTCGCCGAAGTTTTCGGCCGACGGGAAATTGGTAGCTTATTGCTCCAACGAGGAAGGCCGGCCCGAGGTCTACGTCCAGGCTTGGCCGGGGCCGGGGTGGAAGATCAAGCTCTCGTCGGAGGGCGGAACCGACCCACTCTTCTGCCGCAACGATCGCGAGATCGTCTATAGGAACGGCGACAAGATGATGGTGGTTCCGATCAAGATCGCCGGAGGGTTCGAAGCCGGCAAGCCCAGCCTGCTGTGGGAAGGCCACTACTCCCACGGCCTGAGCTCCTCGTGCGGCCCCCCGGGCGTCAGCTCGGCGAATTACGACGTGACCGCCGACGGCCAGCGTTTTCTGATGGTTAAGGACAGCGGACAGGACAACGGCTCGACGGCCATCGCCGTGGTGCTGCATTGGACGGAAGAGATGAAGCGCTTGGAGCAACCCCAAAAAAAGTAACAGGGCAAAGGAAATTATTTTCCGGCGAGAGCGAATCGGATTGACGGCTTTTGCCTCTCTGCGCCGGGAACGCAGGAAGATCGTGCATCCCGTGATCTTCTCGTGAATATCTCGCTCAAAGGCGATATGGACCTCCTGGCCATTCGGCTCGATGCTCTTGAACGCTAGGTCCCTACACTTGACGGGTTTCATCCCGGAGCACTTGGATCAGGACGAGATTTCCTGATAGAATGAAACTACGGTGTCATCGGGAAGAGGAAATCGGAACGTCCGGGGAGGTGCGAAATGTCCAAACGCCTGATCTCCAGGGCTTTAACCTTCGTCCTGATCGTGGGGTTCGTTTCCTCCTGCGCCGTCAATCCCGTGACCGGCCGCAAGCAGCTCTCCCTGATCTCGGAACAGGGCGAGATCGAGATGGGCAAGGAAACCGACGCCCAGATCGCGCAGGAATACGGGTTCTATGACGACAAGGAATTGACGGCCTACGTGACCCGGGTCGGCATGACCATGGCTCCCCTCACCCACCGGCCGAAGCTCGAGTACCATTTCGCCGTCCTCGACACCCCGGTCGTCAACGCCTTCGCCGCGCCGGGCGGATACATCTACGTGACCCGCGGCATCCTGGCCATGATGAACTCGGAATCGGAGCTCGCGACCGTCATCGGCCACGAGCTCGGCCACGTCAACGCCCGTCACTCGGTCGTTCAGATGAGCAAAGTGATCCTGGCCCAGATCGGCCTGGTGGCCGGGAGCATCCTGAGCAAGGATTTCGCCAAATATGCCGGAGCGGCCAGCCTCGGCATGCAGCTCCTCTTCCTGAAGTTCAGCCGGGATGACGAACGCGAGGCCGACAAGCTGGGAGTCGACTACGCCCGGGCCGGCCGTTTCAACAGCGTCGAGATGATCAATTTCTTCACCACGCTCCAGCGCTACGGAGACCTGTCGGGCGGAAACAACAGCCTCCCCGGCTTCCTCTCCACCCATCCCCTGACCTCCGAGCGGATCGCCAACGTCAAGCAGATGGTCGGGGAACTCGACCTGGCCCTGCCGACCAACCGATCGGCCTACCTCCGCCAGATCGACGGCATCGTGTATGGCGACGATCCACGCCAGGGATTCGTCGAAGGCGGCTCCTTCCATCATCCCGGGCTGGGATTCTCCTTCACCCTTCCCCAGGGATGGCAGGTCCAGAACACGCCGACCCAGGTGACCATGGCCGGAGATGACGGGAACGCCGCGGTCATCTTCGGGGCCGAAACGAGCACCGAAGACATCACCGCGTACGGCCGGAACAAGATCGCCAAGATCGAGGGGCGGCAGGACGTTTCGGAGCAGACGGCGACGATCAACGGCATGGCCAGCTTTCACGAGCTTTGCACCGTCGTCCAACAGGACCAGGCCCCTGTCCGGGCCCGGTTCGCCTTCATCCGCAAGGGGCCGCTCATCTCCACCTTCACGGCCATGAGCAAGTCAGCGGATTTCGACCGCTATGATCCGTCCTTCCGGAACGTCATCGGCTCGTTCCGCAACCTGACCGATCCGAATCTCCTCAAGCGCCAGCCCCGCCACTTGGCCGTGGTCCGGGCGGACGGCCGGCGGAGCTACCGGGAGTATTTCGAGCAGTCGGGAGCGGCCAAGGACGCCTGGGCGGCGCTGGCCGTGATGAACGGCGCGGATAAGCCCGAGGCCGTCCCTCCCTCGGGCGCGGAGGTCAAGATCGTCCGCTAAGCCCGTTGGGCGTCTAGAGCTTGGCGGTCTCGATCTCGCGCAGGACGGCGTGGGCGAGGCGGAGGGCCCGCAGCCCCTCTTCGCCGCTGACCTTGCCCATCTTCCCCTCGACCTGACAGCGGAGGAAGTTCTCGATCTCCTTCTTGAGCGGCTCTTCCTTCTTGATCTTGAAGGTCTTGATGTCCGTCTGCCGGCCGCTCAAGGGGAAGACTTTGAGCTCCTGGTCGATGTAGTCGATCGAGTAGTAGGAGGTCGGCTCGAACACCCGGAGCTTCCGGACCTTCCCCTGGTGGACGCGGCTCGCGGTCAGGGTCGCGACGCAGCCGGCCTTGAACTCGATCCGGGCGTTGGCGATGTCGATCTTGTCCGAGAGGACGTGGATGCCCGAGGAGCGGATGATGTCGACTTCGTCCTTGATCAGGGCGAGGATGATGTCCAGGTCGTGGATCATCAGGTCGAGAACGACGTCGACGTCGAGCGAACGGGCCGAGAACGACCCCAGCCGCTGGACCTCGATGAACTTCGGATCGGAGATCATGGTCTCGACCGCCTCGACGGCGGGGTTGAACCGCTCGAGATGCCCGACTTGGAGGATGAGGCCGTTCTTGCGCGCGGTCTCGACGAGCTGTTCGGCCTGCTCGATCGTCTCGGTGATCGGCTTTTCGACGAGCACGTGCTTGCCGTGTTCGAGGAGGTTCATCGAGATGTGGAAATGCTCGGACGTCGGCGTGGCGACGATGCCCGCGTCGATCTCGTCGAGCATGTCCTCGTAGTTCTGGTAGTACTTGACGCCGTGGCGGTTCCCGATCTCGAGGGCCTTCTTGAAATCGACGTCGGCCAGGGCGGCCAGCTCCGCCTCCTCCAAGTATGAGGTGATCCGGGCATGCTGCATGCCCAGGTATCCGACGCCGATGATCCCGACTTTCACCTTATCCATGGGAATCCGATCCTTCCGTAGCGATGAGGGCCAGGCCGTTCGCGTCGGCCAGGGCCGAAGCCTCGGCAAGCTGGAAGAAGGCCACCGTGCCGGCCTCGACGGCCAGGGCGGCCGCCCGGCTGCTGACGCAGGAGCGGACCGTATCGATCCCGACGCCGGGGACATCGATCCGCAGGTCCTGGCGGGTCCGGGCACGCTTCACGACGACGCATCCCGGGCCGGCGACGCGGCCCGCCCTGAGGATGGCCTCGTCCGTCCCTTCCAACCCCTCAACGGCCACAACCGCCCGCCCTTTGACGACGAGGGTTTGGCCGATTTCGAGGTCGGCCAGAGTCCTGGCCAGAGGCCAGCCGAAGGCGATGTCCGCGATCACGGAGGCGGCGGGTTCGACGCGCCCGAGGAGGCCGGGGGAACGGAAATACGGGGCGAGAAGGAAACCGGGATCCTTGACCGCGAGGCCGTGCGTACCCAGGTAGCCGATCAGGGATTCCAGGACGGCCGCCGGGGTGGGTTCTCGGACCTGGGCGAGGAGGGCGGCCAGGACCGCATCATCATCGCCGCCTCGCCGGGCGATGACGGCCGGATCGAGCTTGCCGACGAGAACGACTTCGTCGACTCCTCCGTCCTTGAAGAAGGAGACGAGCTTCTCGAGCTCGGTCAAGCCGACCCATTCGAAGACCGCGGCGGCGCCTTCCAGGTCCGCCGATGCTTCGCCCCGGACGCCGGCCACGAGAAGATCGTAGCCTTGTCCGCGGGCCAGGGCGAGGGCCAGCCGGGCGAACGGCCCCGACCCCGCGATCACTCCGAGTCGTTCTCCCATGCTTCCGGTGATTTCTTGACGATGCCCCGCTTCGAGCCCTCGATGAACCGGAGGATTTCGTCCCGGTCCTCGTCGGCGGCGAACTCGGCCTTGATCCGGTCGACGGCCTGGCGGGTGTTGAGGTCGGAGAAGAAGAGGACGTCGAAGATGGACTTGATGCGGCGGATGCGCTCCGCGCCGAACCCCTTCCGCCGCAGCCCGATCGAGTTCGGGCCGAGGATGTGGACGGGGCGTTGGCCGGCAACCTTGCAGTACGGGACGACATCCTTGGTGATGACCGAGAACCCGCCGACGAAGGCGAACTTCCCGATCCGGCTGAACTGGTGGACGGCGCTGAAGGCCGAGATCATAACCCCGTCGCCGACCTCGACATGGCCGCCGAGGGTGGCCGCGTTGATCATGATGACCTCGTTCCCGACCTGGCAATCGTGGGCGATGTGGGAATAAGCCATGAAATAGCCCTCATCGCCGATCCGGGTCAGGCCGCCGCCCTTGACCGTCCCCCGGTTGACGGTCACGAATTCCCGGAAGATGTTCCGGTCCCCGATCCGGACATGGGTTTCGTCGTCCTTGTATCCGACGTCCTGGGGCTCGGTCCCGATCGAGGAGAACGAGGAGAAGCGGTTGCCCGCCCCGATCTCGGTGCAACCGGCGACGAAGACGTTCGATTCGAAGGTGGTGTCCGCTCCGATCGCGACGTTCTCGCCGATGACGCAGCCCGGACCGATCCGGACGCCCTCCCCCAGGCGGGCCCGGGGATGGACGACGGCCGAGGGATGGACGAGCGGCTCAGGGCCGGACAACGAGATCCTCCCGGTTGAGCAGGGAGGCCACCATCTCGCCTTCGACGGCGGCTTCGCCGTCCACGCTGGCCTTGCCGTGCAGCCAGAAGAACCTGCCCTTGAACTTGAGGAGCTCGCATTCCAGCCGGATCTGGTCGCCGGGAACGACGGGCCGGCGGAACTTCATGTTTTCGATCTTGCTGAACAGGACGAACTTCTTCTCGGGATCGGGAAGGGAATGGAAGAGCAGGATCCCTCCCGCCTGGGCCATGGACTCGACGAGCAGGACGCCCGGCATGATGTGCAGCTCCGGGAAGTGACCCTGGAAGAACTCCTCATTGTAGGTGACGTTCTTGAGCGCCGCTATCGAGCGCGACGGCTCGAGCGACAGGACCCGGTCGACGAGGAGGAAAGGATATCGATGCGGCAGGAACCGCAGGATCTCCTCGATGTTCATCACGCCCCGGCCGTCACTTTCCCGTGGCCTTGGCGGCGTCGTACCGCTTGATCACGTCGGCGGTCAGGTCGATGGCCGGGCTCCAGTACACGGCGCCGCTGTTCTTGGCGTCGAGGATGATGTCGATGGCCCGCTCCTTACCGATCTGCTCGACGATGGGCAAGAGCTCCTGCTGGATCTTGGCGAAGAGGCGCTGGGTGAGGTCCTGCATGCCCGAGTAGGCGTCCTCGGCCTTGCGCTTCCGGTCGGTGTTCTTCCGGTCGAGGTCGGCCCGCAGCTGGGTGACGGCGTCCTCGGTCAGGGTGATGGCCTGGGTGTTGAGCTTGGTCTGGATCTGGCGGATCTCGTCGTCGAGCTTGGAGACGGCGGCCTGGTTCTGCTTGTCGGTCTCGGTCAGCCGGGCCAGGACCTTCTTGCCCTCGCTCGATTTCTCCAGGACCTGCTGCGAGTCGATGACGCCGACCTTGATCTGGGCGGCGCTCGTCGAGGCCAGGGCGAGGACGAACAGGGCCAGGGCGAAGAGAATACCGGACGTTCTTTTCATGATCATTCCTCCTCGGAAATCAAACGGTCGATGTCCGGACCTAGAACGTGGTTCCAATCGCGAACCGGAAGGCGAAATTGGAGTCTCCCTCGTAGATCCGGCGGTTATTATACGAGAAAATCAGCCGGAAGGGAACCCGCAGGGCGGGGACGAAGATGCGGGCTTCGAGGCCCGTCGACGTGTACATGTCCTTCAGGTTGACCTTCTGCTCGGCGCCGTAAGCGTTGCCGCGGTCGTGGAAGGCGATCAGGTAGAGCGGGCTGTCCACGCCGCCGACGTGCAGGATGTATTCGGCGTTGAAGACGAAAGATTTGACGCCGCCCATGTTGTAGCCGCTCGCGTCCCGCTGGCCGATCGTATAGATCTCGTAGCCGCGGATGTCCCGCTCTCCGCCCATGTAGAATCGCTCCCAGAAGGGGATCTCCGAGCCCCGGAGGGACTTGGCGAACGAGTACTGGACATGGACGCCGACGGATTGGCCGCGGGTGATCGGCTGGTAGTGGGTGAACTCGAAGCGCGGCTTGACCATGTGGACTTCGCCGCCGAGGAAGGTCCCGGCATACTTGACCGAAGCGAGGTAGAGCGTCCCGCTCGAAGGGGTCAGGGGGCTGTCGATCGTCGATCGGTAGGTCGACAGGCTGAGCGAGCTCATGTTGTAGTTGCCGAAACCGTACATCCCGCTGTAGAGGAGCGAGGAGTACATCGAGGTGTAATATGTCGAGACTGCCGCGTCCTCGGACGTCGAGACGGTGTACTGGCTCATGTTGAGCTTCTGGAAGCTGTACGTCAGGCTCAGCTGCCAGGGCCAGACGATCCGGGCCCCGAGGTTCAGGTCGATGCCCTTGGAATCCTGGTTGTAGAGATAGGGGTAGACGAAATAGCGGCTGTAGATGCTGAATCCCATGCTGATGGGTTTGTCGAAGACGAAGGGCTCGGTGAAGCCGAAACTGTAGTTCCGGATGCGCTTTCCGTATTGGGCGGTGACATCGAGGTTCTCCCCCGCCCCGAGGAAGTTGACCGTGGAATAGGTCACCGCGACGAACGTGCCTTCATAGCCGCTGTAGCCGGCGGTGAACTGGATGTTGTTCCGCTGGAGCTCCTTGACCTGCATCGTCACGTCGAACTGCGTCGGGTCGGCCGGATCGGGCTTGACGTCGGGGTCTTTCTCCACGTCCACGAGCCCGAGCTGCCTGACCCGCAGGACGCTGTCCTTGAACAGGGCCAGGCGGAAGAGGTCGCCCTCGCGAAGGAGCATCTCCCGGCGGATGACCTTGTCCTTGGTGAAAATGTTGCCCTTGAACTCGAGCTTGCGGAGGATGCACATCTCCCCTTCGGTGATGTTGAAGGTCACGTTGACGACCTTGTTCTTGGGGTCGAGGTTCTCCACCGGGATGACCTGGCCCCACAGATATCCGTAGTTCCGGAACAGCTCGCCGATGTCCTCGATGCCCTTCTCCCGGACGGCCGTGCTGTAGACGTCGCCGGCCTTCATCTTGACGAGCTCGAGAAGCCTCGCCCCGATGAAAACCTTGTTGCCCTCGACCTTGACCTCGCCGACCCGGTAGAGAAAACCGGCGTCCACGGGAATGCTGATCTTCGTCATCGGCTGGGCCTTGAAGAACGGCCAGGTCCGGACGGAGGTCTGGCTGTATTTGGGCTCCCCGACTGTGGCCTCCATGTAGCCGTTGTCCTGGAACTTCTTCTTCAGCCCGGCCAAATCGTCGACCATCTTGTTCTGTTTGAAGGCGTTCTTCCCGGCGATGACGCTGAACAGGCTGTACTGCTGGTTCTCTTTCATCGCCTCGCGGAGCGCGCTGGCCGGGAGCTTAGGCTTGCCGGTGAACTCGATGAGCCCGACCCGGACCTTGGGGCCCTCGTCAACGACGAACTCGACCTCGACCTCGGTCTTGCCCTTCTTGACCGTCTGGACGGCGACCTTTCCCGCCTGAAGGCCCTTTTCGGTCAGCAGATCCTCGATCGTCTTGACGACGCGCTGCAGCTTGGAGGGATTGTAGTAGGAATACGGAAGGATGTACTGGTCTTTTTCCTTGAGCTTGTTGACGATATCGTCTTCTTTGACCTTCTTGCCCGTCTTGTAGGTGATGGTCTTGATGACGGGGTTTTCCTCGAGGCGGATGCGGATGATCTTCCCCCGCGTCCCGGCCTCCTCCTCCATCTTAATGTCGGCGAAGAAGCCGGTCGACCAGAGGACGCGGAAATCCTTGCGGAGAAGTTCCTCGTTATAGGGGTCCCCCTCCCTTACCTGGAGATAGTACATGATGGTCTCCCGGGTGACCCGCTCGTTCCCCAGGATCTCGATCCGTTCGACGAGCTCCTGGGCGCGGACGAGCCCGGGGAGGGCGATCAGGGCCGCCAGGAAGAGGAGGACCAAACGCGTTCTCATAATCCTTTCCTTATACCATAACCGGTGCGTTTTTCAAAACCCGGGAGGCCGGAAAACGGCTCGGACGGCAGGCACCCCCACCCCTGGGGCCGGGGAGAGACTTAGCCCCACGATCCGTCGGGGGGGTTCGGCCGGCTCGCGTCTCCACGCTCTCATAACCGCGGGATCAAGCCGTCCGTTTCAATTCTCCCGCGTCCAGAAGGTAGGTCTTGGCGCAATACCGGGCGACCTTGTCGTTATGGGTGACCAGGACGGAGGAGAGGCCTTTGCGGCGGTGGAGGTCGGCGACGAGGTTCAAGATGAGCTCGCCGGTCTTCCAATCGAGATTCCCGGTCGGTTCGTCGGCCAGGAGGAGCTTCGGCTCGTTGACCAGGGCCCGGGCCAGGGCCACCCGTTGCTGCTCCCCGCCGGAGAGGAGCGAGGGGCGGCAGCGGGCCTTGGACCCGAGCTGGACCTCTTCGAGAACGGAAGCCGCCCGGGCCAGGGACTCGTCCTTGGGCCGGCCGGCCATGAACAGGGGCAGGGCGATGTTCTCGAGCGTCGTGAACTCGGGCAGAAGGTGGAAGAATTGGAACACGAACCCGATTTTCCTGTTGCGGATCCGGGCCAACCGCTTCTCGTCGCCGCCGAAGAGGTCGTCCCCGTCCAGGAAGACCGTCCCTTCGGTCGGCCGGTCCAGGGCCCCGAACAGATGGAGGAGGGTCGTCTTCCCCACGCCGGAGGCTCCCATCACCGCGACGATGTCGCCCGCTTCGAGCTCGAATTCGAGCCCGCGGAACACCCGGAGGGTGCCGTCCGGAAGGGGGTAGTCCTTCCCCAGGTTCACGGTGCGAACGAGCGGCTCACTCATATTTCAAGGCCACCACGGGATCGGTCTTGGACGCCCGGTGCGAGGGGAAGAGCGTCGAAAGGAAGCTGATCGCGAGCGACACGCCGATGATCAGGAGGAGGTCGAGGGGCTGGATGCGGAACGGGACATATGAGATCTGATAGATGTCGACCGGGGTCTTGATCAGCTTGAAGACGTTGGCCAGCACGCACCAGGCCAGCCCGAGGGCCGTCCCCAGGGCCGTTCCGATGACGCCGATGAGCGCACCCTGGAGGAAGAAGATCTTCCGGATGTTCCGGGACGTGGCTCCCAGGGCGATCAGGATGCCGATGTCGCGGGTTTTCTCCATGACCATCAGGATGAGCGTGGCGATGATGTTGAGGGCCGCGACGATGACGATCAGGGTGATGGTCAGGAAGATGATGTTCTTTTCGAGCTTGAGAGCGGAGAAGAGGGACCGGTTGAGCTCCATCCAGGTCGTGACGAAGGCCAGAGGCGGCAGGATCGGCTTCAGGGCGGCCTTGATCCGGTCGGCGGCGAAGATGTCGTCGATCATGACCTGGAGATAGCTGATGCGATCCGGCATGGCCAAGTACGCCTGGGCCGCGGCGAGCGGCATCAGCGCCGTCACGGAATCGAATTCGTACAGACCGGTCTTGAAAATGCCCGTAATCGTGAATTTCCGGCCCCGCGGAATCAGACCCAGGGGTGACAGGCGCGTGGCGCTCGTGACGACCGTCACGGTATCGCCCACCCCCGCCCCGATCGTCAGGGCCAGGTCGCGGCCGAGGAGGAGGCCCGAACGCCCGGATGATTCGGGCAGGGTTCCGCTATCGAGCTTCTCGAGCCACGCGGAGACCTTCCGCTCCCGCTCGAGGTCCATTCCTTTCAACATCGCCGGATGAACTTTGGCCGGGCCGCCGACGAGGGCTTCGCTCATGGCGACGGGCGAGACCGAAAGGACGCCGGGAACGGCCCGGACCTTTTCCGCCATCGCTTCGTATCCCGTAAAGCCTTCGTCCGCGGCATCCGAGATCATGAGGTGGGAGGTCGCGCCCAGGATCTTGTCCCGGACATCCTGCTGGAACCCAGTGATCAGGGCGATGGCGATGATCAGCGCCGCCACCCCGATCGTGATTCCCAGGACCGAGATGAACGTGATGACCGAGACGAAGGCCTGTTTCCGCCTGGCGGTCAGGTAGCGGCGGGCGATGAACAGCTCGGTATTCATCAAGTGTCCCGCACAACTAATCCCGAGGCCGGAGGAGGGGAAAGAGGATGACCTCCCGGATCGTCTCGCGGTCGGCCAGGAGCATCGTCAGCCGGTCGATCCCGATCCCCTCCCCTCCCGTCGGGGGGAGGCCGTATTCCAGGGCCTGAACGTAATCCAGGTCGATCGGATGCGTTTCTTCCTCGCCCTTGGCCTTTTCCGCCGCTTGCTCCTCGAAGCGAAGTCTCTGCTCGACCGGATCGGTCAGCTCGGAGAAGGCGTTGGCCAGCTCCATCCCGGCGATCATGAGCTCGAAGCGGCAGGCTTCGTTAGGATTGTCTCGTCTGGCCTTGGCCAAGGGGGAGATCTCCCGGGGATGGTCGATGATGAACGTGGGTTGGACGATGTGGCGCTTGACGTGCTTGTCGAAGATGATGTCCAGGGCCTTCCCGTACGTGGACGGCTTCTTGTCCGGGGCGAGCTCCCCCGCGGACTTGATGATCGCCGCCGGATCGAGGAACTTCTCCGGGGCCAGGCCGCTGTAGGTGGAAAGGGCGTCGATGAACTTCAGCCGGCGGTAGGGCGGCTTGAACGAGATCGCCGTCCCGCCGTACGTGATCTCCTCCCGTCCGAGGAGAGCCCGGCACAGGCCGGACAGGAGCTCCTCGGTCATGGCCATCATGTCCTCGTAGTCCCGGTAGGCTTCGTAGAACTCGAGCATCGTGAATTCGGGGTTGTGCTCGGCGTCGATCCCTTCGTTCCGGAAGTTCCGGTTGATCTCGTAGACCTTGTCCATCCCGCCCACGACGAGCCGCTTGAGGTAGAGCTCGGGGGCGATGCGGAGGTAAAGGTCCATGTCGAGGGCGTTGTGATGCGTGACGAACGGACGGGCCAGGGCCCCGCCGGGAATCGCGTGCATCATCGGCGTCTCGACCTCGATGTATCCGCGCTCGTCGAAGAAGCGGCGGATATGGCCGACGATGGCGCTCCGGAGGCGGAAGACCTCCATGACCTCGGGATTCATGATCAGGTCGAGGTAGCGCCGCCGGGAGCGGATCTCGACGTCCTGGAGGCCGTGCCACTTTTCCGGGAGAGGATGGAGGCACTTGGCCAGGAACCTGAAGTTGGAGCACAGCACGGTCAGCTCGCCCGTCCTCGTCTTGAACAGCTCGCCCTCGACGAGGAGCTGGTCGCCGAGGTCGTAGAGGGTGAACATCTCGAAGGCCTTCGGCCCGATCACATCCGAACGGAGGTAGACTTGGACCCGGGAACGGCCGTCGGAGATATGGAAGAAGACGGCCCTCCCCATCTGGCGGATGGACAGGATCCGGCCGGCGACGATCGTGTGGTCCTTGCGGACTTCGAGCTCTTCCTTGGTGAAGCCGGCGTGGCTCGCGACGAGCGCCGTGATGGAATGCGTGGGCCGGGCGTTCGGAGGAAACGGATCGACGCCCTCGGCGATCAGCCGCCGGAATTTGTCCTCCCGGGCGAGGTCCTGATCACTCTTTCGTTCGGGAACGCCCCCGGACGGTTGGCCGTTCTGGGGGGGTTGCTTTGGCTCCATGGTGTTTCTTCGCTTTCGTCTCGTCCGCGACCGCGGCGAGCTTCTTCCGGACCGCGTCGAGCACGCCGTTCACGAACTGCGCGGCGGCGTCGCCGCTGTAGCGGCGGGCGATCTCGATGGCTTCGTTGATGATGATGGCCGGGGCGAGGAAGGCCTCCTCGAGCATCTCGAAGACGGCCATCCGGAGGATGTTCCGGTCGACGGGGGCCATCCGGGGGATGCGCCAGTGGACCGAGATGTTCTCGATGAGCCCGTCGATCTCCTCGCGGCGGGCGCACACGCCCCGGACGAGCCAGGCGGCATAGTCCAGCTCCTTCCGGCCCGAGGCCGCAGCCGCGGACTCCCGGGCGAGGGCGGCCTCGGCCCCGGCGTCGTTGAACTCGATCTCGTAAAGGATGCGGAGCGCGCTCTCGCGCGCCGCCCGGCGCTGTCCCACGGCGGCCTTACAGCTTCGCGTCCCTGAGGAGGCGGATGGTCTCGACGAGCGACAGGACGGCGTCCCAGCCCTTATTGCCGGATTTGGCCCCGGCCCGCTCGATCCCCTGCTCGAGCGTCTCGACGGTCAGGATCCCGAACGAGACGGGGACGCCGGAATCGAGGGCGGTCTGGGCCAGCCCTTTGATCACCTCGGCGCTCAGGAAATCGAAATGGGGCGTTTCGCCGCGGATCAGGGCGCCGAGACAGACGATCCCGTCCACTTTCTTCGAGGCGGCGAGCTTGCGGGCCACGATCGGGACTTCGAACGATCCCGGGACCTTGAGCACGGTGATGGCGGCGTCGTCGGCCCCGAGCTTCTTCAGCGCGTCCAGGGCGCCGTCGAGCAGCTTGTCGGTGACGAAACCGTTGAAACGGCTGACGACGATGCCGATCTTCAGCCCCTTCGCGTCCAGCGTTCCTTCGTGTGTTTTCATGGAAACTCCTCCGTGCGGCCCGCCGGCCGGGCCGCGGGATCCATCGCTCACCCTTCGATTCTTCATCTTCCGGGTGGCCCCTATTCTAGCAGAGCCCCGCACGCTTGTCATCCGGCCGGGCCTGTGTTATTTTTTGGGAGATACTCCATTCAGCGAGGTGACCACCATGGCGGCGAACCGGACCCTTCCCGAAGTCCCCATCGACAAGCTGCGCTGGCGGTGCGACCCGGCCACCGTCCCCTTCGAGACGACCGAGGCCTGCCCCTTGTGCGACGAGATCATCGGCCAGGAACGGGCCCTCAAGTCCCTCCAGACGGGGCTCGACATCCGCAGCCTGGGATACAATATTTTCGTCACCGGCATGGTCGGAACGGGCCGGACGACGACCATCAAGCAGCTGCTCGAAAACCTGGAAAAAGGCGACCAGGCCCCGGACGACCTGCTCTACGTCAACAACTTCAAGGTCCCCGACGAGCCGACGCTCCTCACCCTGCCGGCCGGAAAGGGCGCTCCGTTCTCCGAGGCGATGGAAGGGCTCATCGAGAACCTCCGCGGCCACATCCCCGACCTGCTCAAGAGCTCCTACTACGGCGACCACCGCGACGCGATCGTCGAGGAGCAACAGGCCAAGCAGAAGGAGCTCCTCCAGGGCTTCGAGGCCGAGGCCTCCCGGAGCGGCTTCGCCGTTATCCAGGTCCAGATGGGGATGTTCGTCAAGCCCGATCTCATCCCGGTCATCGACGAGGCGCCGGTCCCCTTCGCCAAGCTCGAGGGCCTCGTCCGGGAAAAGAAGTTCCCCGCGGCGAAGCTCGAGGCGCTCAAGTCCAAATACGAGGAGCTGAGCGGGCGCCTCGAATCCGTCCTGGAGAAGCTCCGCGAGATCGACGAGGAGACGCGGGCGCGGCTGAAGCGCTGGGACGAGGAATCGATCGCCCCGATCATCCGGGACGCGGTGACCGACGTCAGCGCCCACTTCCCCTATCCGAAGGTCCCGGAGTACCTGGCCGACATCGAAAAGACCCTGATCGACAGCATCGAGCTGTTCAAGAACCGGAAGAAGGAGCCGGAGGCCGGCGAGGAGCCCGGCGATGATTTCCAGGCCTTCCGGGTCAACCTCATCGTCAACAACGCCGAGCTGAAGCAGGCCCCGGTCGTCATCGAAACCAATCCGACCTATGTCAACCTCTTCGGCTCGATCGAATCATCGATGAATCGGCTGGGCGCCATCCAGACGGATTTCACCCGGATCAAGGCCGGCTCGTTCCTCAAGGCCAACGGCGGTTTCCTCGTCGTCAACGCCCTGGACGCCCTGCTCGAGCCGGGCGTCTGGACGACCCTCAAGCGGACCCTGCGCAACCAGGTCTTCGAGATCCAGAATTTCGCCTCGCTGTTTCTGTTCGCCTCCTCGCGGCTCAAGCCTCAGTCGATCAAGCCGAACGTCAAGGTGGTCATGATCGGCGACGAGGAGGTCTACAACATCCTTTATTTTGCCGACCAGGATTTCAAGAAAATCTTTAAGATCAAGGCCGAGTTCGACAACGTGATGACCAAGTCCGACAGCGCCATCCGGGATTATGCCCGGTTCACCCGCAAGATCTGCGAGGAGGACGGGCTCCTTGCCTTCGACCGGCCCAGCCTGGCCGCCTTGGTCGAATACGGGGCGCGCATCGCCGGCAAGCAACGCCTCCTCTCGACCCGATTCCACGTCATCGCCGACGTCATCCGGGAAGCCAGCTACTGGGCCCAGCGGGACGGGAAAGCGGTCGTCGCCGCCGACCACGTCGAGCGGACCATCCGCGAACGGTTCGAGCGGGTGGCCCTGATCGAAAGCAAGATCCAGGAGATGATCGACGAGGGATCGATTCTCATCGACACGGCGGGCGCGGTCGTCGGCCAGGTCAACGGGCTGTCCGTGTACGACATGGGCCAGTTCGCCTTCGGGAAGCCGACCCGCATCACCGCCCGGACGAGCGTCGGCCGGGCCGGAATCATCAATATCGAGCGCGAGGCCGACCTGAGCGGCCGGACGCACAACAAGGGCGTCCTCATCCTGGGCGGCTACCTGAGGGGGACATATGCCCAGGACAGGCCGTTCTCCTTCTCGGCCAGCATCGCCTTCGAGCAGTCGTACGGCGGCGTCGACGGCGACAGCGCCTCCTCGACCGAGGTCTACGCCATCCTCTCCAGCCTGGCCAAGCTGCCCCTCCGGCAGGACATCGCCGTCACGGGATCGCTCAACCAGAAGGGGGAGATCCAGCCCATCGGAGGGGTTAACGAGAAAATCGAAGGATTCTTCGACGTCTGCCGGTCCAAGGGCCTGACCGGGACGCAGGGAGTGATGATCCCGGCCCAGAACGTCCAGAACCTGATGCTCCGGTCGGACGTCGTCGCCGCGGTCGCCGAGGGAAAATTCCGGATCCTGGCCATCAAGACGATCGACGAGGGCATCGAGATCCTGACCGGGATTCCGGCGGGAGCGAGAAAAGCGGATGGGACGTTCGAGGACGGGACGGTCCACTTCCTGGTCGACCAGGAGCTCGCCCGCCTGGCCAAGGCCGCCAAGGACGCGGGGCTCGAGAAGAACGAAAAAGAGCACTGAGGCGGGTTCGCCTCCCCCTCCGGGCCGCGGCCGGGGCAGCGGTCGAGATTCCAGGCATTTGGCACGAAATATGCATTAAATGCCGCGGAGGCTCACATGAAGAAACTCGCGCTTTTCCTCCTCTTCGCGGTTCTCTGCGGAACGGCCATGGCCCAGACCGAGGACCTCGGTCTAAACCAGTATGCCAATGAAAAAGGCCCCATCCTGATCGCCATAGATGCGTCCTTCGCCGCCCGGAACCTCGATAATTCCTACCTGATGTTCGTCCTGTACCTGGCCTCCGGGAATAAGCTCCAGGAGATCACCGTCGGACGAGACAACGTCACCATGGTTTATCAGGGCCGGGAGATCAAGATGCCTTCGGTCAAGGAGCTCCGGTCCAACTACCAGGGCCAGATCCGGGACTATGATTTCTACCGGCATCTCGGGAAAGAAGGGCTCATCGGTTCCTGGGCGAGATTTTACAAGTTCCCAGGTGGGTCGGAATTCTTCCCCTTGCCCACGCTCGACTCTCCGACGGCCTCGGATTACGGTTCGATGTTCGATTACACCGGCTTCGCCACGTCGATCTATTTCAAGAATCCGGGGTTCAAGAAGGGCGAGTCATTCGTCCTCAAGGTCCAGGACAAGGACCATCCCGAGCTGACCGGCGAGGTGACGGTCGTCCTCAAATAAGGACGCTTCGCTCCGGGATTGCCCCACGCTCACGGTCGGGACCCCCCGCGGGTCCCGCCCCGCTTAATCTGCGGGGACCCCACCCCCTGATGTTCGCTTATGGGCAATCCCTCCGCTCGGAGAGTTTTCAGAATCGCCGGACTCCCCCGCGGGAACCCGGGCGGGGCGCGAGGGGTGAGGGTTCGAGGGACGTCAGAGGACGAGCGGGCATGGATTCCCGGCCGAAGGCCGGGAAGAGCGAGTCCGAAGAAGAGCCGGACTCCTCGCCGGGGAATCCGGCGTGCCCGAGAATCCTCCCCCCGGGAGCCCCGCTCCATGCCGTGAGCTATGGGCAATCCCGGAGCGTCTTTATTTGAGGATCAGGATCCAGCCCTTGGCGGGATCGACGGGGATCGGTTCGCCGGGCTTGAACGATGCGGGGAGCTGGATGCCCGCGATCTCGGGAGCGGTCAATCGCGCCTTGCCGGGATCGAGACCGAGCTTGCGCCAATCGATCTGTAAGCGCGTCCGGAGCGGACCTTTGTCCCAACTGGCGAGGGCGATGAGGACGCCGTCCTTCCGGACATAGGAAGTCACCAGGACGTCGGGATCGTCGGCCTTGACGGGAGAGTCCTCGATCCAATAGCCGATCATCCGGCTGTCGGACATTCCGAATGCGTCCCAGACCTTCCAGATTCCGGCCGGGCTGCGCCCCGACCAGGGAAGTGGTTCGTCATCCCGTAAAGAAGCCCCCGCCAGGGATTTCCCCCGTCCTGGAGCATCTCCCCCATCAGCCCGAAGGGGATGCCGCTCGTCTCGACCAGCCAGTAATCCGGCGGCGCGCCGGCATAGTCGAAATATTCGCCGAACCAGAGCCTATTGAGATAGGGGGAGTGCTCGAGATAGAGGTTCGCGCTCGAAGCGAACCCGTCGCGCGGGTTGTACTGGTTGGCCGAATGCAGATCGATGAGGGCGGCCGGACGGTTGCGGTCGAGGACCTTGCGGACGCGCTTCATCGTCGTCCGGTCGAAGGCGACATCGTCGAGGTAGAGGCCGTCGATCCCGATGTTGCGGGCCAGCCAGTCCAGTCCCTCGAATAAAAGTTGTGCCAGCGCGACATTCCGCTGTTGATGATGGCCGCGTCCTTGAGCTGCGGGACGAACCAGGCCGCGATGTAGTCGCCGCCGAGGTGCTCCTGGAGCCACGAATATCCGCCGCCCGGACCGTGGGAGAAGATCTCGGCTCCGAGGCTCCGCAGGGCGTGGAGCTCGGGCGCGCGGTTTGTCAGCTCCCGGATCGTATCGTAGATCTTGACCCGGAAGCCGCGCCGATGGGCCTCGTCGATATAAGCCTTCATTTCGGCCGGACGGAGGAAGGGGTAATTGATGTACGGGTTGATCTCGGTGGCGTGATGGACGTTGATCGTGTTCGCTCCGCTCTTCGCCACTTCGTTGAGCGGCTGATAAGCGTGCATGAACCGCGTCGCCCACTGGCTTTTCGGGTCGATCGTCTTGAATGGCGTGAGAAGAAGGGTGAAGTTGAAATAGAGATCGCGGCCGGGTTCGAGCGTCCGCGGACCGCCGGAAGCCTTGAAGATCACGGCTGAGCCTTCGGCTTTAACCGTCACCCGTCCTTTGCCCTCGTTCGCCCACGACGGGGGGAGGTCGAGCGGTTTGCTCAGGTAGAAGTTCGTGTTGAGCGGACGGGAATAGTTCTCGGCCCGCAGGCCGATCTGCAGTCCGGCGTTGACGTCGCCGAGCCAGAGGGCGTCCTGGTTCTTTGTCCGGTCCCAGGCCCAGGAGAAATCTGCGGGCCGGAATCCGCCCTTTTGGCCGAGGCCCATCATGTACCGGGCCGCCGAGGCGGCCAGCGGGACCTCGAGATAAACGTCCTTGACCTCGGTCTTCTCGGCCGCGGCGAGCCGGACCGTGAATTCGAGGAATCCGTCCATCTCCATGGCCGCTTGGATGGACGCAGAGATGGCCCCGCCGCGGCGCTCCGCAGTCCAGCCGACCCGGCCGGGCGCCCGCGCCGTGAATTCCACACCGGAATCGACCCAGACGAGGTTCGTCCCCTTCATCGTCTCGACGATGAGATCGAAAGGCGCGGTCAGGATCTCCCGGCCCGGGCCGGGGGCGAGGCCGGCGACATCCGGCGCGAAAAAGCTGCGGATCTGCCCGGGGAACCCGGAGGCGGCCAAGGTGACCGATCGTCCGAGGCAGCTGATCGCGCCGTCCGTCATCTTGAGCGCCGTGAACGGAGCGACGATCTCATCGTCCATGGCCAGGGTCGAATCGAGCCAGCGGAACCGGGAGAGACGAGAGGGTTCGTTATCGCCCGCGGCCTCGATCACTCTGTCGAGGACGGCTAGGGCAAGGTCAATCGACCTCGGGGGAAGATCCTTGGCCCGGACGACAACCTTCCCCCGGTACGCGCCCGAGGCCGCTTTGACCGGGACCTGGACACCGCACCACAGGGCTTGGACCTTCCCTTTGGCTACGGAAACGCGCGGGACGATTTTCCGGCCGTCCCAATCCGTCCCCGAGGTATTGATGCAGCGGAAGGCCCCCGCCGGGATGGTTCGGCCTTCCGGGCCGGCCAGGTCGCTGAACTCCACCCCGACTTCAGAAAGATCGGTGCGGGCGGCATAGAGCCCGATCTGAAAGGCATAGAATTCGCCCCGGTCCGCTTCTCCCTTGAATTCCGCGAAAGCCCCCGCCCGGATCCAGCGGAGGGGAAGGTCGTCCGACATCCTGATCGAGAACGCCCGGTCTTCGGGAAAAAGGAGGAACGCCTCGCCCGGACGAGCCGCCAGAAGGCCGCGCGTCTCTTCCGCCGTGGCGATGATCTCCATCGGGGTGAAGCCGCTGAATTCATCCACGGACTCGATCCCGGTCACGCGGGCTTCGGGAAGGCCGGACCCCGGGACGCGGGCCGCCCATCCCGCTTCCGCCGTGTTCTCGGGTCCGGCATAAACGGCGTTCGGATAATTCCGGCTTCCGGTCAGCCGATAGGGCATGAAATAGAGGTAATAATCCCCCGGCCCGGACGCGGGCTGGAAGACGAATTCCCCGGACTCCCGAGTGATCGACCGGATCAGGATGTTCCCGCCGCGCAGGCCCGTCTTGGCATCGATGAGAATGACTCCCTTCTTTTCCAGAACGGCGTCGCGCCTCCTCCAGGGGACGACGACGCGCACGGCGTCCGCGGCGGCGCCGACGCGCACCACGGCCCGGTGGTTTCCGAGCGGCTCGCTGTCCCAGGAGCCGTTCCCGCACGGAAGATCCTGGGCCCCGGCCGGGAAGAGGAGAAGGAGAAATCCGAGAAGCACGGTTGTTCGTTTCACGGGAACCTCAGCGAAAGGTGATTTCGTTGATCGACCAGTGCCGGGCCTCATGGCCCGCGGTCAGAGTGAATCTCAAGTACCGGACCCGCGTCCGTTCGAACGTCACGGGAACGGCGTATTTCGAGAAATCCTCGATCATGTCCCGGTCGAGCGGAGGAAAGACGCCGGACCCTGCGGCGAGCGGAGTCCAGCTCGCCCGGTCCGACGATCCCTCGAGCCGGAAATTTCGCGGATAGTCGAGGGGGTTCGTATTCAGGAGGAGCTCGACGGACGAAAGGGCGATCTCCTCGCCGCAGTCGAGCTCGAAGAAGTCGCCTTTCTCCTGGGGATACCCGGTCGTCCAGCCCGTGGCCGGATCGCCGTCGAACGCCCGCCCCGCCCAAGCGGGGTTCTTGCTCGCCGCGGCGCTCCATTTCGCCCGATCGCCGAGGGCGGGGCCGGACGGAAGAGAGGGGCGCGGACCGACTGCTTCAGGAATCTGAAAAAGATAGCGTCCTTCCGCCACGGACAGGAGACCGGCGCCCGGTTTTCCCGCCATCAGGGCGGAGACGATCTCATGTCCCTTCTCGGACCGGTATCCTCTCGTATCGACCAGGGCGTGGGTCACGCCGAGATCGGCGAGGAGCCGGAGCGTCGCCGGGTTCGGGAAGGCGTCCATGGCTTCCCGGACGATCCGATAGCCGGGCGGAGCGTATCCGCTGTAGCCGTTGACGACCGGCTTGCGATGGACGGAGGCGAAATAGACTGGCAAGGCTTCCTGGTGCTCCTCGGAATCGCGGGCGGGCATGGGCAGCTCGACGAGAGCCGACCCGGGCGGCAGGGCTTTCACCGAGCGGTAGATCGGCGGGATGGTGTCCCCGACGGGTACGCGGACAAGAGGCATGGGGACCGAGAGGAACTCGGCGAGGATCAGGCCGGCCCCGGCCGCGGTCCAGATCGTGCGTTCCGTCGCCGTTTTCCGGCGAGCGAGGGTTCCCGCGGCGGCATAGCCGGCCAGGACGGTCAAGCCGACCATCATGATCACGGTGAAGCGGCTGGGGACGCGGACGTTCTTGAAACCCGGCACGTATTCGTAGAGCAGGGCGTACGGGCCGGAGATGATCTCGCGCCCGAGCATCCGGATGACCGGCCCGAACGACAGGAGGAAGGCGATCACGGCGAGCGCGAGATAGATCGTCTCGGCCGGGCCAATAGCCTTGAAAAATCCCGCCAGGCGGCGGCGCATCCGTCCGTCGGCGAGAACGCGCAGGACGAGGGAAAGGAGAAGAAGCGACAGAGGCTTGGAGAGGTCGTGGGACGAGATGCGGAACGGGCCGAGGGCCCATTCGAATCCGCCCGTGATCCCCTGAACGAGGCAGAAGACGGCGAGGACCGCGTTCGCCCCGTCCCAAATCATGTACCCGCGCTTCTTCCGCTCGCCCGCGCCGCGGCGGGACGCCGGTTCGATCCGGCGGCGCCTCTCCCTGAACCAGAGCGCGGCGAGAACGATCGGGACAAGCCCGGGAAAGAGCTGCCATTCCTGGGCCCCGAGACGTCCGGTCAGCCAGCCCCAGGCGATATTGAACGTCGGAACGGCCGCGAAATGCTGAAGCTCGGCGGAAAAGAATTCCACCTCCCAGGCGGCGCGGACGAAGAGAAGCTTCGCGTGGATCCGGAGAAAGAGGAGGATATAGGGGCCGAGCACCGCGGCGCTCGCGGCGGCGAAGAGGGCGAGCCCCGTCCAGACCCGGCCCTTTTTCCAGCGCCCGTCCCTCCAGATGAAATAGAGAAATGTCAGCGCCGCGAACAGGGTGAGGTACTCGCCGTAATAGATGCAGCTTCCCACCTGGAGGATGTAGAATCCGGCCATTCCCAGGGCGTTGCCCGCCGACGGCCGGTCGAAGAACTTGTGGACGTAGAGGAAAAAAAACGGGATCCAGCCCATGAAGAGGATCTCGAGATGGGCGCTGTGGGCGAAATGGTAGGGGAAAAAGGCGAAGATGATCCCGGCGAGAAAGGCGGCGTTCCGGGATCCCGTCAGACGCCGGACCAGGGCGAACATCCCGAGCCCGGATACGAGGAACGTGAGCAGGAAGACGGCGTTGTAGGCTAGGACGGGATTCCCGGTCGCGGCAAGGAAGGGAGCTCCGAGAAGCGACTCGATCGGCAGAACGTCGCCGTAGAAAAGCGTTCCGCGGTGAGGGTAGAAGATGTTCGCGTCGGCGAATCCGGCGAAGCCGGACGCGGCCGAGCGGGCGTTCCAGGTCATGGCGAACATGGTGTAAAGCGGATCGCGCAGGTCGGAGGCGACATGATCGGAAAGATGGACCACGAGGGGCAAGGTCATGACGGCGGTCAGGACGGCGAAGACCAGAACGATGCCGAGACCGCTCCGAAGCCCTGCGTTCATGAGAGCCCGACCTTCTTCCGCAAGGCCGCGACTTCGGCTTTTTTCAGGAGCCGCCATCCCCCCGACGGCAGATGATCGAGCTTCAACCCGGCGAAATCGATCCGCTTGAGCCCGGCGACCTCAAGGCCCAGCGTCTCGAACATCTTCCGGACCTCGCGCTTGCGGCCCTCGTGGATGGTGACCTGGACAAGGCTCTTGCCGGGATGGGACTCGAGCACGCCGATCCGGGCCGGCGCGGTCCGCTTGCCGTCGACGAAAACGCCTTTTTCGAGCCGCGCCGCGGCGGCGGCCGTCACCTCGCCCCGGACCCGGGCGATGTAGGTCTTGCGGACTTCATAACGGGGGTGCGTCAGCCGGAAGGCGAGCTCTCCGTCGTTCGTCAGAAGAAGGACGCCCTCGCTGTCCATGTCCAGGCGCCCGACGGGACGGACGCACTCGGCCAGCTTCGGAAGAAGGCCGACGATCGTGGGCCGGCCGAACGGGTCGCTCAGGGTGACGAGGACTCCGGGCGGCTTGTTGAGCAGGACATAGACGGGAGTCCGGGCCCGGGCGACGGCGCGGCCGTCGACGGTCACACGGTCCGCATGGTCGTCCACCTTCGTCCCGAGCTCGGTGACGACGACCCCGTTGACGGCGACCCGGCCTTCGCGGATGAGGGAATCGGCCTTGCGGCGCGAGGCGATGCCGCTCCTGCCGAGGAGCTTATTGAGGCGGACGTCCATCAAAAATGGAAGTTCAGGCCGCCGGACACGACAAAATCCCCCAAAGCCAGGTCGATTTTGGCAATGTCCACGCGGACATGGTGGAACTTGCCTTCGACCACCAAGCCGATCCGTTTGCCGAGCTGGACCTCGACCCCGGCCCCGGCGTTGTAGCCGCCCTCTTTGTCCTTATCGATGGCGCTGATGTCGGCCGTGTAGTAGCCGTAGCCCGCCGTGAGGTAGGGATGGATGAAGGCGATGGACATCAGGTATTTCAGGTTGATGCCGATAAAGCTGAAGTCGTTCGTCCGGCCGTTCCAGTTGAGAAGGAGAAAGTCCGAGACCTCGAGGTTGTGCATGGCCGAGAAGTAGTTCACCTCGAGGGCCAGCATCAGGAAGCGGAGCCCGGCGCGGAAGCCGTAGACGAACGTCGTGTTGGTCGTGAACTCGATGTTCTTGAAGCTCGGCTTCTGGGCCGAATAGCCGAGATAGCCGCCCACGTACAGGCCGGTTTGGGCCTCGGCGGCCGCGGCTCCGAATGCCAGGAACAGAATCAGAAAAGCGGCGAGAGCTCGGATTCTCATGGCGTCTCCGGCTTCATTGTCCCGGGATGGCGGAGATAAGTCAAGTTTCGAACCATTTTTGCTGAAAAGCGTATCAATTGGTGTAAAATAGATCGCTTCACCCATGGCTAAGATCAATGTCGGAGAATCGTTCGGGATGGCCATGGCCTCTCTCTGGTCGAACAAGCTCCGCACCTTCCTGACCCTCCTCGGGATCATCATCGGCGTCCTGACGATCATCGCCGTCGTCTCGATCATCCAGGGGCTCAACAACTACGTCTACACCAAGATGTCCTTCTACGGGGCCAACGACTTTTCGGTCTCCAAGTTCTCGATGATCGGCATGTCGCTCAAGGAGTTCAAGGAACAGCTCAAGCGCAAGGACGTCACCCTGGCCGAAATGACCCTCCTCCGGGAGCGGTGCCGCACTTGCGAGCTCATCGGGGCGAGCACCTCCACGACCCGGAACGCCAAGGCCGGCAGCCGCCTGGTCAAGAACGTCGAGGTCCGCGGCGTGACCTCCCTGGACCACTTGATCGGCTCGGTCGTCGAGCTCTCGGGCGGCCGGCATCTCCAGCGCGAGGACGAGGATCACTCGCGGAACGTCTGCGTCATCGGGTCGGAGATCGCGGCGAACCTCTTCCCCGCCGTCGATCCGCTCGGCCGGACCGTCAAGGTCGGCGCGGACAATTTCACGATCGTAGGCGTGGGCAAGGAGAAGGGGAAGATCCTCGGATTCAGCCAGGACAACTACGTGCGCATCCCGATCACGACGTTCCTCAAGACCTACGGGTCGCGGCGCTCGATCGAGATCAACATCCATACCGCCGGACAGACCGAGATGGCCGCCGCCCAGGAGGAAGTCCGGACGATCCTCCGCGGAGCCCGGAAGCTCGCCTTTAAGACGCCGGACGATTTTGCTTTCCGGACCTCCGAAACGTTCATCCAGTTCTACAAGTCGGCGACGTCGGGCATCTACTTCGCCATGATCGGGATCGCCTCCATCGCCCTCCTCGTCGGGGGCATCGTGGTCATGAACATCATGCTCGTCTCGGTCACGGAGCGGATCAAGGAGATCGGCGTCAGGATGGCCGTGGGGGCCCGGCGGAAGGATATCCTTCTCCAGTTCCTGATCGAGTCCTCGGCCATCAGCGGCGTCGGAGGCGTCATCGGGATCATCCTCGGGATCGCCCTGGCCCAGGGCGTTTCGGCCGCGACCTCGCTTCCGGCCTCGGTCGATCCTGCTTCGGTCCTCCTCGCCGTCGTGATGTCGTCCTCGCTCGGGCTTTTCTTCGGCATTTACCCCGCCAACAAAGCGGCCAAGCTCAACCCGGTCGAAGCCCTGAGGTCGGAGCAATGATCCGCCACGGCATCTTCCGCGAGATCCTGTCCATGGCCTTCGACTCGCTGAAGTCCCACAAGCTCCGCTCCTTCCTGACCCTCCTCGGAGTCATGATCGGGGTCATGACCGTGATCGGCATGGTCTCGGTCATCCAGGGGCTCAACGCCTCGTTCATGAAGGAGCTCCAGGCGGCCGGCTCGGACCTGATCCTCGTCTACAAATACAACCCCGTCCGGATGGGCCAGACGACCGAGGAAGAGCGCCGCCGGAAGGACCTGACCTACGAGGACGCCATGACCATCGAGGCCGAGTGCCCGCTCGTCAAGGCCGTCTCGGTCAACCTGAGCGTTTCCGTCTTCGACGACGTGAAGGTCAAATTCCAGAACGCCACGTCTGAAGGGGCCTTCATCGTCGGCATCAACGAGAAGTTCCCGATCGTCTACAACATCTACCTCCCCAAGGAAGGCCGGCACCTCGTCCCGAGCGAGATCGAGCACAGCGCCCGCGTCTGCGTCCTCGGCTTCGAAACGGCGGAGACGCTCTTCCCCCACATGTCCCCCATCGGGAAACAGGTCCGGGTCGGGCCGGAGGCCTTCACGGTCGTCGGCGTCCTGAGCAAGCGCGGCCAGATCTTCGGCCAGTCTCGAGACAACCTCGTCGCCATCCCGATCACGACGCTCATGAAGACCTTTCCCTACGAGAAGGATTCGATCGAGATCGGACTCGTTCCCAAAGATCCGGAGACGATCCAGCAGACGATCCAGCAGGTTTCGGCCAAGCTGCGGGTCATGCGGAAGGTCCCCTTCGGCAAGCCCAACGATTTCGCCATCTTCACCCAGGACACGATGCTCGACCTCTACAACCAGATCACCGGGGCGGCCTACCTGGTCATGATCGTCATCTCCTCGATCGGCCTCCTCGTCGGCGGGATCGGGGTCATGAACATCATGCTCGTCTCGGCCAAGGAACGGACGCGGGAGATCGGCATCCGCAAGGCCCTCGGCGCCCGCTCGAACGACATCCTCAAGCAGTTCCTGATCGAGGCCATGGTCCTGACGGGGATCGGGGGCCTGCTGGGGACTGCGATCGGATTCGGGGTGGCCCTTCTCGTCCGGGCGGTGACGCCGCTGCCCGCTTCGGTGACGGCCTGGTCCGTCGCGTTGGGGTTGATCGTTTCGATCTCGGTCGGCCTCTTCTTCGGGATCGTTCCGGCCCGCAAGGCGGCCAGGGTCGATCCGATCATTTCCCTGCGCTACGAATAGCGGCTCCGGGATCGCCCAACGCTCACGGGAACCTCTACGGTTCCCCCCGAAGCGGGGTCCCCCTCCCAATGTTCGCTTATGGGCAATCCCTCCGCCGACGACGTTTTTCGGAGTTGCCCAGAATTCACCTGGGAACCCTACGCGGAAGCTCGGAAATCACGAATAATCGCGGTTCCTTTCGCAACTCGGCTTTTCGTTCATTTCAATCGACTTCGAACATGCCGAAATTGCAGTCGGGTAATCTGAAAAGCATCAGCAGATACTTCTTTCCGTTGATCGTGACCGCCCTCAGCTCATCACAAGCATATTTTTCGTCCGGGCTCAGAGGACTTCGATAAATTTCCAAAAGCCGGCCATCCAGATCAAACACGTAAATCGAAACATTGCCCGTTAGCGCGCAGGAAGCGTAAATGCGATCATCATCTACGCAGAAGGCATGAAAGGCCCATAACCAGCCCTTCATATTTTTTCTTTCAGGCAGTGATATCGGATTGATTTCCAGGTCGAAATCTTTCATCAGCTTCCCTTGCAGATCATAAATCCGGTAATTCGTCCCATACTTTTGCAGGCAATGGATTTGATTCTTATATATCTGGATGGAAAGGACATTATTCGCCTTAAGCTCGTCGTTATTTTTGATTTGTTTGAAAGGGGCCGCGCTGATTTCCTTATCTTTTTCCCCCTCATTCCCATATATCGAAATCGGATAAATCACATTCTGATCATTCGGTTGGGGGTTCGATTTAAGTACGAACAATTGACCGGATGAAATTTTATAATCATAGACTTTTATGGGAATTTTGAATTGGCGTTCATAAATCCCGTCGAGAGAAAATATTTGGAAACGCCCGTTCCCCGTATCATAAATATAGATATGATCCGCCGATATTCGTAAGCTGGAAGGCCCGATGAACTCTCCGGGACCCTGGCCTTTTCTCCCGAACTTCCTCAATAGTTTTCCGCTCAAATCGATATTGAAGACCTCGTGAAGATCGCCTGAACAATAATAGATTTCGTTATTGAGGAAATCGAAGCTTCCCATTTTCCCGAGCGAATAATCATATTTGACGAACGCATCTTCATCGGGAAAAAAGGATATCTTCACGATCTTTACGGGAGCTGCTCCTTCGAGCTGGACGAACAACAATGCCAACCCTAAAAGATTTAGGAATATTTTAAACACGCCTTTTATCATGTTATGGTTTGATTATATCGAAAAAATGCGCGACTCATGCGGCTTCCAAGTGGCTAACGGGATATCTTTTCGATGATTCGAAGTGCTTTTTCCATCGAACCGGCCTCATTCGATTATAAGGGAAATTCAGCGGAAAAAAAAAGAAAGGCCGAGCGAGCCGATTCTGGATCTCGGCGATGCGATCAGGATCGGCCGGAACGAGCGGTTGGCGATGTTTGATGCAGCCAAGGCCGAGGCCGCGGTTTTTTAATTAGAGCAGCTAAATCATATTAAATGCATAGGATTAGCCGGATATCGGTTGACGGCCCGGATCCGCTTGTCTTATCCTACCGGAGGAGTCGATCGTTTAAAGAGGGCGAAGTGAAAAAGGTGTTTTCAGTTTTGTTTATAGTCGTGTTCATCTCCCTGTTCTCATCGTCCATGACCATCGGCGGAACACAGGTGGACCGGATCGGTAAGGTCGATTGTAAAGACTCGAAATTCCGGCCCCTATGGGAGCGGGCGATGCGGCGATATCCGCTCCCGGCGATCGCCGAGGAGATGCGGTTCGTCTCCTTCTTCCCGGACGAGAGGCTGGTTGAGAAGGATATTTACATCGGAATGGCCATGGGGCTGGCCCGAAGCGCCGACGGCCGTATTCACGTCCTCGACCAGAAACTCAAGCAGGTGTTGCAGTTCGACGCCTCCGGGACGCACCTGCGGACGTTCGGACGGAAGGGCCAAGGCCCGGGCGAATTTAGCATCCCGGTAGCCATCTGCGCTTCGAGGGAATCGATTTACGTCGTCGACAACGGCAACCGATCCATCCAAAGGTTCAGCTTGAGCGGGGAATTTTTAGGAAGCAAGAAGACGCTGCATTCGTACCTGGATATCGCCGTGGGGCCCGGGGGAGAATTGTATGCAGTCGCCTTGAGCTTAATAAAAAGGGATGGGCTTGTCGATGTCCTCAGCCGCGAGGGAGAATATCTGAGGACCATCGCTAAACCGAAGGAAGATCCTTCCATCGATGAACTCTTTTTGAGTTTTCTATTGATCGCCGTCAATGATGAGGGCGAGATCCTGCTGGCCGGCCAGAATTATCCCCGGGTTATCAAATTCGACCGGAACGGGAATTGGCTGGACGGCTGGACGATCGATAACATGATGATGAAAGAGGCGGCGCAATCCAACCTCCGCAACATGATCGAACGCAAAAGCAAGCCAAGCTTGCCGTCGCTTTCGGCTCCGGTCATCGAAGGATTCGCAGCATCACCCGGCGGCGGATTTTACTTGCTCCGGAATTTTCCGCGGACCGAGGTCCTCGAATATGACGGACGGGGAAGGTTGATGAAAGACCATTGGTGCCTTCCTGCCTGCGATTACCGCGCCCGTGACCTGGCCATAGATCCCGCTAAGGGGTGGTGCTACACCATTCAATGGATGCCTGACGACCGGATAGATGTCTTTAGCATGAGAAAGTTGAACTAGCCGGCGGGCACCTCGAACTACCGAGCGCTAATTATTGTCGATAAATCGTCCGCGCCGTCGATTTCTCAATTGCGGGCTAAGATTGACCAAAATTACAGGCTCAAAAGCACTTTGCCTCAAGATTGACGTGGATTGTCGCTTAGGGTCTCTTCCCTTCGCTCTCTGCCCCATATAGAGGCCAATTGTAAGGAGTTGACAGATAAGGGGGAATTGGACTGGGGTTTACTGGCATATTTGATCAATTGGCATAACATTTGCTTTTAATTACAAACCGGGGATATTAATTATGGGTGTTTGAACGGCGGGAACATGAGCAACAACAAGGTCCTGAACAAGTCGCGGGGGGTTAGTTACCTGGGCATTTCGGTCGTGATCTTTGGTTTTCTTTCTTTTAGCTGTCATCGGATTAAGACCGCAACACCGAGCCCGGTATCGGCGGCGAATAATTCAACGCAATCGATCGGACAATCGGATTGGTCGTGGAAAACGGCCGCCGGTGGACGAAAGAGCTTCGACGAGGTTCGAGAGACGATCAAAGGTACTATGGAAGCGCAGGGTATCGTCGGAGTCTCCTTAGCTTTGAAGCAAGGAACAATTTGGTACCAACGACCCAAATCGTTTTTATTGGATTTAGGAACGGAGAATCCCGAGTCTGGCAAAAAGATCGACGGTTCGACCGTCTTTCGCGGAGGAAATCTGAGCGAGCCAATTGTGGCTTATATTGTTCTGAAACTCGCTTCCCTGGGCACGATCGATATCGATCGTCCGCTCTCAGCATATATCGCTAAAACATCTTTGATGGATTCGGATTGGAATGATCTCCTCAAAGATCCCTTGTCGAAACGGCTGACCGCGCGGAGAATCCTGAGCCATCAAAGCGGCCTCGCTTTTTCTCGTATCGGCGATCCGGACCACCGGCTGCGCTTCGAATCAAGCCCGGGAAAATCTTTCCGATACTCGAAAGATGCCTATCCATTGTTATATCCGATTCTCGAGCGAATCACGGACCGAAAACTGAAGGAATTGGCCGAAGCAATGGTGTTCGATCCGATCGGAATGCCGAATTCGAGCTTTGGATTTGAATCCCGTTTCGAGGGCCATATCGCTTTTATAGATCAGAACGAGCCTGTAGAACAAAACGCCTTTTTTACCACGGCGGCGGACTTCACCAAATTCACCTGGCTTCTTACGATCACCGGGCTCGATCTCTCTCGTGAATATGCAACGGCTTATTGCGGTTTTGCGGAATCAGCCGTCCAAGCGCCTTCAATGATCAACACTTCGATTTCTGATAATCGAGCGATCATCCCGAAAGGCCTTTCCTGGTTCTTGGGGTGGGGTCGATATGAACTTCCGCGCGTAAGTCTCGGAAACTGCTTTTTTATGGGTGAGACAAACGAGGGGCGCGAATCGTATTCGACAGCATTCCTGTCGCAGAATTCGACGGTCTTAACCATATTTCTTGCCGGCATCAAGAGAGAAACCTGTATGCCGCGAATTATCAAAGAAATCCTCGGCGATATCGAAACGCCGCTGGCTTGGATGGGATTCGAGAATCCTTCTGTCATTCGTTAATATCCGCGCGGCAGGAAATCGTTAAAATACATGCTTTTGACTTTGCCTCAAGATTGACATGGATTGTCGCTTAGGGTTTCGGCCCTTCGCTCTCGGCCCCTAATGGAAACCCTTTGTGAAGAGTTGAGGGATAAGGAGAATTTCGACTAGCGGGCGATGTAACCCGCCCGATGACTGACCCGGTAATTCCCCGATGTGACCCTGACCGTGAGCGGATGGAAGGTCCCGTCGGCTTTGTAATCGCGGGGCTTGTAATAGATCAGGTAGTAATTCTCCGAAGCGTCCACGGCCCGGGAAAATGACGCGGTCAGGTTGGCCGAACTGTCCGTGATGCCGCCGGTGGCGGCGGCCACCTCCCGGAAGGCGCTGAAGACGTCCGCGGATTGTTCGACCATCTTGAGCCCGGACGCGCCGTCGTCGGAGACGTCGGCGTTCTCGGGGAGCGTCCGGGTCAGGAAGAGGAAATTGACCGAGATCGACGAGTCGGCGTAGGCGCGCTTGATCGCCTCGACGTCGAAATCCACGTCGCGGTTGAACATCTGGAAGTTCTCCATGAGCTTGAACGTCCGGGCCGCGTCGGCCTGATTCGCGTTCATTATCTGCATGAGCTGCTTCCAGTCGTAGGAGGGGATGCGTTCCTTCTGGTAGAAGAGGAAGACGTACTTCTGCCCCGGCAGGTCCTTGAGGAGTCCGGCGAATTCGATGAGGCCTTTCTCGTTCACGCGGCGCATGTTCTCGAGGCGCGCGAGCGTGTCGGAATACAGCTGGAGCTTCTCTTCGAGCGAGTTCGAACCGACCATCGAAGAGTTGAGGGTCCGGATGAGGCTCTGATATTCGGAATTCCCGATGAGGATGTCGCGAAGAAGCTTGGCCCGGAGCTCCTCCTTGATCTTGGCCCTGGGCCGCTCCGCGAAGGCCTGGTCGCGGAGATGATAGCGGTTCATCGGCGTCACGACCATGAGCGAATCCCCGGGCAGATAGACCTTGTCGAAGAACAGGTCGAGGGTCGCGTTGATCTCGGGCAGGAACTCGGTCATCTCGAAGAAGAGGACGAACTGCCGGGAAACCTGCGGGGCGTTGCCCCGTTTTCCCTCCGTCCGGGCGATCTCGGTCTTCCGCACGAGGTAGATCGCCTCGATCGTCTGCGGGACGCCGTTATCCAGGACCTCGAAATCCTTGAAGCCGAGGGAATCGACGAAAGCGTCCCCCCGGTAGACGCGAACGGGGATCTCGACGTTGACGACCGAGACCTGATGCTGCGCGTCCTGAGGGACGGCGGCAGGGGCCCCGGGCTTTGCCCGGGGATCAGGTTCCGCCGTACTCGGGCCGCGGCTGAACTCCGCGGCCGAGTACGGGGCGATGGCGGCCGCGATCAGGGCCGCGCCCAGGACGAGAGCGAGGCGTGTCTTCAGCATGGGCTCCATTCTACGCATCCGGCCCGCAAAAGGCTAGAAGAGCCTCTCAACCGCCTCGGCCGCCCGACTCAGCGCGGTTTCGACGTCCGCGGCCGGATTTCCGGCGATCTCGACAAGGGACGGCCCTCCCCCGCCCCGGCCCTCGACGAGAGGAGCCACGACAGGGACGAGGGTCCGCAGGTCCGGGGCGAGGCTCTCCGACCTGGCCAGGACAAGATGGCAGCGACTCGGCGAGAACCCGGCGTAAAGGACGACAAAGCTCCCCTGTTTGACGACGTGCAGGGCGAGCGACCGGACGGCCTCGGGGCTCCGGTCCCGAAAGACGGCGCGGAGGACGCGGCCCTCCGCCTTGACGGCGATCTCGCGGGCCTCATAAGAGGCCAAGGACTCCTCGAGACGGCGGGCGTCCTTTTTCAGGGCTTTGAGCTCGGCCGACAACCTTTCAATGGCTTCCGGCAGCTCGGGGCCGCGGACGTTGAAGCGCCCGATGAGGTCTCGGACGACGGAGTTCTTCCAGGCGTAGTCGGCGAGGGCCCGGCCGCCGCAGACGAATTCAAAGCGGAGGTTCCCCCGGATGCGCTCCCAGCGGGCGATCTTGATCAGGCCGACCTCACCCGTCGCCCGGCAATGCGTCCCGCCGCAGGCCGAATGGTCGAAGCCTTCGACCTCGACAACCCGGAGCGTCCCCTCCTTTTTCGACGGGCGGCGGAAGGGGACCTCGGAGATGCGCTCCGGCGGGACGAAATAGGTTTTGACGGGGCGGTTCTCGAAGACGATGGCGTTCGCCCTGCGCTCGACGCGCGCCACGGAGGCGTCGTCAGCCTGCCCGACCCCGATCTCGAGGGACGTCGTCTCAGGTCCGAGATGGAACGATTTCGTCTCCCCTCCCAGGATTTCGATGAAAGCCTGGGACAGGATGTGCTGGCCGGTGTGCTGCTGCATGTGGTCGAAGCGCGCGTCCCAGTCGACCCGGCCGTGGACGCGGTCGGCGGCGATCTCCCGGTCCAGGACGTGAATGATCCGCCCGCCCTCCTCGATCACTTCGAGCACGGCGGCCCCGTCGAGCGTTCCGCGGTCCCAGGGCTGGCCCCCGGACTCCGGATAGAAAGCCGTCCGGTCGAGAACGACGGCCGGACGGCCGTCGCGCGTCAGCCGCTCGACGACCTCGGCATCGAACTCGACAAGGGTGGCGTCCTCGAAATAGAGCCGCCGCGTCGCGGCGTTTGGTGTGTTGTCCATGGTTATTCCTCGAAGCGCTCGGCGACCTCACAGGATCCGGAAGACGATCAGGACGAGCAGGGCGGCCGAGAAAATGACCCCGACCGGGAGGAGCAGGATCTTGTACACATCCCGCAGCTCGGCTTTGAAATAATCCGCCGTCAAGGCCAGGCAGAGATGGGCCGGGGAGAGGAGGATGCCGCAGAATCCGCTGACATAAGCGAAAAGGAGCAGGACCATGTCGGGCTTTCCCTGGCCGATGATCGGCAGAAGCAGGGGGAACGTGATTCCGACGAAGGCCTGGTTCACCCCGGTCAAGAGGGCGACGATGAAAGGCGCGGCGAAGAGAAGCAGATAGGCGCCCACTCCGTGGGGCGGAAAGGCCCGGACGACCGAGTCGAGCGCCCCCGAAGCCTCCAGGATGCGCTTGAAGATCATGAGCGAAGCGGTCAAGAGGACGATCTTGAGCGACACGCTCTGGCGGATGATGTCCCAGCGCTCTTTCCAGGTCAGGCGCGTGGCGGCCTGGGTCAGGACGGCAGAGATGCCCAGGGCCAGGAGCATGTTCAGCTTGAAGACAAAGATCAGGATAATGGCCAGGAAGATGGGCCAGATGCTCCAGAAGACATGAACGACGTTCCGGGCATTCCTGCGGGGAACGGTTTCAGGCGGGAGATAGGGAACGTGGCGGAACAGGACGACGATCCCGGTCGCCGCCGCCAGGATGGTGAAGGGGAACTGGATCAGGCAGATGCGCTTGATCGGAACGTGGAAGATCGCCGCGGCCAGGATCAGGTTCATGTAAAGCGGCCAGCTGTATTCCCAGATGTGACGGAACCAGTAGTTGAAGAACGTCTTCCAGTCCGGGGTGATCTTCCAGCGCCGGGCCGCTTCGTCCACGATCGGAGCCCCCATCATCGCCCCGGCCATCATCGGCAGGAGGCCGATGAAGGCTGAAGGGATGGCCAGGATGAGCCGGGGATCGCGGACGAGATTCTTGAGGGCGTCGACCATCTGCCGGAAATGGCCCCGGACCTGGAGGAACTGACCGAGATACAGGACGAGGACGATGATGCCGATGAGCTCGAGCGTTTCGGAGGATGTGATCGCGCCGAGGACGTTCCGCCCGAACTCTACCGGCTTCATCCCGAAGAGGACCGCGGCCAGGGCGGCGTCGATGAACAGGACGAGCCCGAGGTCCCACTTCAGCCGGATGAGGAAGAGCATGAGCCCCATGACCACGGCCACCTGGAGAAGGATGGTCATGCGGACTCCCGGAGGACGCGCTCCGTCGTCTTGAAATGCGTCTTGGCCACCTTGCCGAGGGCTTCTTTGCCGTGCGTCCGGACGAACCGGACGGCCGCCGCTTCGACCGGCGGACCGGCGCCTTTGGGCAGGTCCATCCCCCACTCGCGGCCGAGGGTCTGGAGCCGCCATAGAAATTCGGCCCGGGCCAGAATCGAGGCCGCGGCGACCGCGGGATCCTCTTCGCCGCGCGGCCTCTGGACGAGCTCGACGGTCCGGCCCTGGCTGAGAAGGGCCTCGCGGACGAAACGCTCGTCGCCGAACTGATCGGTTATGACCCGGCCGCAGGAGACCGCGCTCAGAATGTTCTCGATGGCCCGGGCGTGTCCCCAGGCCAGCATCTTGTTGAGGTTCCGCATCCGGGCATGGAGCTCGTTGTACTTTTCCGGCCCGATGACGACGAGGGCGTGCCGGTAGCCGGCCTTGAGCGTCTCGGCGATGCCGCGGCAGCGGTTGTCCGAGAGGAGCTTGCTGTCCCGCACCCCGAGCTCGAGGAGGACGCCGTTCTGGCCTTCCGGAAGATAGAAGGCGGCGACGACGAGCGGGCCGAAATAATCCCCCTTGCCGGATTCATCGGTGCCGATGTGTCCGCCGGCGGAGGGGAAAAGGCTGGGTTGGCTCATGCGCGTCCGGCGGTCCGCGGGGGGCCGCCGCGGGGCATTATCGCCTGTTCCGGAGGTATTTGTCCATCTCGGCCGCGGCGACGCGGCCGTCGCCCATGGCCAGGATGACCGTCGCCCCGCCGCGGACGATGTCCCCGCCGGCGAAGACGCCTTCCAGGCTGGTGGCCATGGTCTTCCAATCGACGTCGATGTTGCCCCACTTGCCCATCTTCAGCCCCGGCGTCGTCTGGGGAATGAGCGGATTGGGGCTCTGGCCGATGGCGCAGACGACGAGATCGACCTCGGTCACGAACTCCGAGCCCTTGACCGGAACGGGCCGCCGCCGGCCGGACGCGTCGGGCTCGCCGAGCTCCATGCGGAGGCACTCCATCGTCCGCAGCCGCCCGTGCTCGTCGCCCTTGTAATTGATCGGCGTGGTCAGGAAGTGGAACTCGATCCCCTCCTCCTCGGCGTGCTTGACCTCCTCCTCGCGGGCGGGCATCTCGTGGCGGGAGCGGCGGTAGATGCACATCGCCCGCTCCGCCCCGAGGCGCTTGGCCGTCCGGACGGAGTCCATGGCGACGTTGCCGCCGCCGATGATCGCCGCGGTCCGGGCCTTCAAAACCGGGGTGTCGTAATTCGGGAAGTCATAGGCCTTCATCAGATTGACCCGGGTCAGGTACTCGTTGGCCGAATAGACGCCGACGAGGTTCTCGCCCGGGATCTTCATGAAATTCGGCAGGCCCGCCCCGGAGCCGATGAAGAAGGCTTCGTAGCCCTCGGCCCGGAGGTCGTCGATCGTGGCGGTCTTCCCGACGACGAAGCTCGTCCGGATCTCCACGCCGAGCTTCTTCAGGTACCCGACCTCGGACTCGAGGATGGCCTTGGGCAGCCGGAATTCGGGGATGCCGTAGATCAGGACTCCGCCCGAGAGATGCAGGGCTTCGAAGATGGTCACGGAATGGCCGAGCTTGGCCAGGTCGCCGGCCACGGTCAGTCCGGCCGGACCGGCCCCGATGATCGCCGCCTTATGGCCGCTGGGCGGCGGAAGGGGCGGGACGCGGACATTTCCGGAGAGGCGCTCGTAGTCGGCGGCGAAGCGCTCGAGGTTCCCGATGGCCACGGGAGAGCCCATCGCCTTCTTCATCGTGCAGAGCTCTTCGCACTGGGATTCCTGGGGGCAGACCCGGCCGCAGATGGCCGGGAGCGAATTGGTCTCCTTGAGCTTCCAGGCCGCTTCGAGGAACTTCCCCCGCTCGATGAGCTTGACGAACCCCGGGATGTCGATCCCGACCGGGCAGCCCGCGACGCAGAGAGGGTTGGCGCAGTCCATGCAGCGCCGGGCTTCGGCCAGGGCGGCCGCGGCGTCAAGGCCCCGGTTGACCTCGCCGAAATCCCGGTTGCGCTCGCCGGCGGGGCGCTCGGGCATGTGCTCGCGGGGGATCTTCATCCGCTCCTTGACCGGAACGGCCTTCCGCGCCTCCTTGCGCCACTCGAGTTCGTAGCCCTGCTTGAGGCAGGCCTTGAGCTCCGGGCTCAGCTCTTTCTTCTCTTCGCTCATCGATCGCTCCGGCCTCAGTCGAGGCCGAGGTTCCTTTCCCAATGGCAGAGGGATGAGATCTCGTCGTCGAAGTAGGATTTCCGGCGCTTGAAGATCTCCTCCCAGTCGAGCTCATGTCCATTGAAATCGGGGCCGTCGACACAGGCGAATTTCGTCTGGCCGCCCGAGCTGCAGCGGCAGGCTCCGCACATCCCCGTCCCGTCGACCATGATCGGATTGAGGCTGACGATCGTAGGGATACCCTTCGGCTTGGTCGCCATCGCGCAGGTGTACATGAGATACGTGCAGCCGATAGAGATGACCCGGTCGACCTTCTCGGAGGCGAGGACGTCCCCGACGGCGGCCGGGATGTATTCGTTCGCGCTCACGGCGGAATCCCGCGAGGCTTCGACGAGCCTGTCGCACACGGCCCGGAACTTGTCCTCCCAGTACAGCAGGAAGCGGGCTTTGGCATCGAGGACGACAATGACCCGGTTTCCGACCTGCTTGAGGGCCCGGGCGATCGGATAGATGGCCCCGATCCCGAAGCATCCGCCGGCCAGGACGACGGTGCCGAAATTGGCGATCTCGCTCGGCTTGCCGAGCGGACCGACATAGACGGGGATTTCATCGCCCGGCTTGAGCTGGGACAGCTTATGGGTCGAGGTCCCGACGAGCAGGAAGACCGAGGTGACCGTCCCCTTTTCGGCGTCGAAATCGGCGATCGAGAGCGGGATCCGCTCGCCCTTCTCGTCCGGCATGAGGATGACGAACTGTCCCGGGCGGCACTTGCGGGCCACTTCGGGGGCGAGGACCTCGATGAGATGGAGGTTGGGAACGAGGCGGCGCCGGTCTAAGATCTTGGCCATCATTTCCCCCGGTTCCGGATCGTCCGGAGCGCCTTGATCTCTTCGGCCATGTTCAAACCCTTGTAGTCATCGACCGTCCCTGCGGCCGGCGCGATGATGAGCGCCCGGCCCGGCTCGCGCAGCGCGGCGGGATCGGCAAAGACGTGGACTTTGCCGTTGCCCGCTCCGGCGAACGCCGGATCCGCGCCGGAACCCTCCGCCGCGGTACGGAGCTGCGGGGCGACAGCGGCCAGAGCGGCGAGGACCGCCGCTTCATCGGCGAAATCAAAGCCGTCAAGCTCCATCGCCCCGGCCAGGTCGCGGATGATCATCCACCCCGGCTTGGACCCGCCTTGCGGGGCGAACAGAGGGCCGAAGGATTGGACGCGGCCTTCGGCGTTGACGAACGTCCCGCCGCTTTCGGCGAAGGTCGCCTGGGGAAGGACGATGTCGGCGGTTTCGAGGTGAGCCCCTGAATAAGCATCCAGGACGATGACGAATCCGGGTTTCTTTCCGCCCCAATCCGGGGCCGGACCCGAGGACAGGAGGACGCGGATCTCCTCGTCTTCGGAGGTTCCCTCCGAGACCGCTCCGACGGCGTCCCGGACGGCCATGGCGCCCCGCTCGTTGGCTGCCCCCGCCAGGGGAACGCACGCCCCGTCCGTCAGGACGGAGAAGTTCCAGAAGGCCTCGAGATTGGCTTCGCCCGCCGGTCCTGTGACGGAGGCGCTGCCGAACAAGAGTGCTACAGGACGCTTCTTCTCGATCAGCGCGGCCAGGCGGCGGAGCTTTTCCTCGGCGACGCCGAGCTCGGCGGCCGCGGTCGCGACATCGATTTTCTTGAGGCGGGACCGATAGGCTTCGAATCCGCCGAGTTCGGCCGCCTTCTCTCCGTTCCCTCCGGCCAGGAGGAGCCGGGCCAGCGTATTGACGAGGAGGCCTTCTTTCTCGGGCCCGATCTTGATCCAGCCCGAGGCGCAGCGCTTGAAGCCGAGCTCGCGCGGGCTGATCAGGATGATCTTCGCCCCATGCCGGAGGGCGGCGTGGGTCTCGACCCAGACGATGGGATGGCTGACCGAGAGATCTTCGCCGAAGACGAGGAAGCTCCGGCCCTTGCCCAGGTTCTCCATCGAGAAATCCAGGGCGGGCTCCAGGCCGCGGCAGCGGCCGAATTCGCGAAGCGCCCCGGCCGCCGAACCGATTTCCCGGCCGACGATGCGTCCCGTCCGCAGCCCGTCGCGGGCGAAGGCCCGCAGGGCGAAAAGGTCCTCGCAGGAGTCTTGATCGCTCGTCCAGACCGCCGCCTCCCCCGGGGCGCAGGCTTTGAGCTTGGTCGCGGCCAGGGCCAGGGCGTCGGCCCACGTCGATTCCACGAGCCGGCCGTCCCGGCGGACGAGAGGCTTGAGGAGTCGGCTCGGATGATGGACCGCCTCGCCGACGAGGAACCGGCCCTTGACGCAGGCCTGGCCGCGGTTGACCGCCGCGTCGGCGGCGGGACGCGTCGACCGGATCCGACCGCCGGCCGTCTCAGCGTCGAGCCCGCAGCCCTGGGAGCAAAGCGGGCAGACGAAGCGCTTCTTCGCCTCGACGGGAAGGTCGTAACGGGCGGCCCGCTCGAAAAGCGCCCCGGTCGGGCAGACGTCGACGCAGGCGCCGCAGAATTCGCAGTGTTCTTCGAGCATCCGCTTGCCGAGGGCGGTTCCGATCACGGTCTCGGGGCCGCGCTTGGTAAAGGCGAGCACGGACGCGCCGCGGACCTCGTGGCAGACCCGGACGCACCGGCCGCAGAGGATGCAGAGGTTGTACTCCCGGTCGATGAGGGGATCGTCCTTGCGGACCTCCAGGTTCCGAAAGAGGGCCGGGAACCTGACCCGATCGACCTTCAGGTAGGTCACGACGTCCTGGAGCTCGCAGCGCCCGTTGTTGGGGCAGAGGACGCAGCCCGTGACCTCGCCGACCTTGCGGATGGTCGTCTTATGTTCGGGGCAGGTGATCCGTTCGCTGCAGATCAGACAGGCGTGGGGATGTTCGGCCAGGATGAGCTCGAGGACGGTCCGGCGCAGCTTGAGGAGCTCGGGAGAATCGGACGTCACGACCATGCCGTCCTCGACGGTGGTGCCGCAGGCGGGGGCCGGCAGGCGGCGGCCCTTGACCTCGACGAGACAGATCCGGCAGGCCGTGAACGGGATGAGCCGTTTGTGGTCGCAGAGCGTCGGGATATAAATGCCGTTGGACCGGGCGACGTCGAGGATCGTGGCCCGCTCCGCGGCTTCGAAGGTCCGGCCGTCGATCGTGACTTTCATGATCGCGGCTCCTCGGCCTTCTTCGGAGCTTGGGCGCCGAGCCGCAGGAGGGCCAGGGCGTTCTGGGCGTCCTTGGTGTCCAGGTCGCAGCGCAGGCAGCGGCGGGCCTCGGCGCAAGCCATGACTTCGGTCAGGCCGAGCTCGACCTCGGCGAAATTCTTCCGTCGTTTGGCCGCGGGGAGATGGGGCTCGACCGGGCGCTTGGCGTTCTCGACTTCGGCCGCGCTGAGCTCGACCGGCTCGACGACCCGCGTCGGCCGGTTGAGGACATAGGTCCGTTCGATCGGCCGGCCCTCGAGGTAACACTCGATCATCGCGGCGGCGATCTTGCCCGCTCCCATCGCTTCGACGACCGTGTTCGGCCCGGTCACGGCGTCGCCGCCGGCAAAAACCCCGGGCCGGGACGTCGTCAGGATCTCAGCGTCGGCGACGATGTTTTCGCCTTTGCGCGTTTCGACCCCGTCCTTGGCTCCGAGCGACCGGCCGTCGGGCCGCTCGCCGATGGCCAGGATGAGCGTGTCCAGCCCCAGCTTGAATTCCGATCCCGCGACCGGGACCGGCCGGCGCCGGCCGCTCGAGTCCTTCTCGCCGAGCTCCATCTTGATGCACTCGACCGCGGTCACGCGGCCGGCCTTCGTCAGGATCTTGACCGGGGCGGCGAGGTAGTGGATGTCCACGCCTTCTTCCGCGGCGGCCTCGACCTCCTCGGGAAAGGCCGGCATCTCGGCTTTGGTCCGCCGATAAAGGATGGTCACTTTCTCGCAGGCCTTGTCTCGGACGGCGACGCGCGCCGCGTCGATGGCCGAATTCCCTCCGCCGACGACGCAGACTCGCTTCCCGACGGCCGCCGGCCGGCCCAGGTTGACGGCCTTCAGGTATTCGAGGGATTGCAGGACGCCCTCAGCATCCTCGCCGGGAATGCCCATGGGCATCGATTTCCACGAGCCCGTGGCGATAAAGACGGCCTTGAACCCCTGGGCAAAGAGATCGTCGATCGTGAAGTCCCGGCCGAGGGCTTGGCCGGTCTTGATCTCGACCCCGGCCTTCTCGATGTCGGCGATCTCCCGGGCCAGGACCTTGCGGGGCATGCGGTGCTCGGGGATGGCCGCGCCGAGCATGCCGCCCGCGACCGGGAGCTTTTCGAAGACCGTGGGCCGGAATCCTTTCCGCGCCAGGGTCTGCGCCGCCGAAAGACCGGCGGGACCGGCGCCGACGATCGCCACGCGCTCCCGGTTTCCCGCGCCGCGGCGGACCTCGGGATGGTAGCCTTCCCGGGCGGCCCAATCCATCACGAACCGCTTGAGGGCCCGGATCGAGATGGGCTCTCCCGCTTCACCGGCCCGGCAGACCTTCTCGCAGGGATGGTGGCAGACCCGGCCGCAGATCGAGGGCAGCGGATTGTCCTGGACGATGACGTCGTAAGCATCCCGGTATCGGCCCTGGGCGATGAGGGCGATATACGTCGAAGCTTCCTGGTCGACAGGGCAAATATAATGGCAGGGCGCCGAAACGATCTCCCGGCAGGCCAGGGCCGGGCATTGCTTCTTGTGGATGTGGGCCTCGTATTCCTCGCGGAAATAGCGGAGCGTCGAGGTCACGGGGTTCGGAGACGTCTGGCCGAGCCCGCAGAGGGACCCGATCTTGACCGAGCCGGCCAGGTCTTCGAGCCGACTGATATCGTCCGGCTCGCCGTGGCCTTGGGTGATGCGGGTCAGCATTTCGTGCATCTGGCGGGTTCCGACCCGGCAGGGGACGCACTTCCCGCACGATTCCTCCTGGGTGAAATGGAGGAAATAGCGGGCCAGGTCGACCATGCACGTCTTTTCGTCCATGACGATCATCCCGCCCGAGCCCATGATCGTCCCGGCCTGGGCGAGCGAATCGTAGTCGATGGGAAGGTCGAGCTGGCCGGCCGAGAGGCAGCCGCCGCTTGGACCGCCGGTCTGGACGGCTTTGAACGCCTTGCCGCCCTTCACCCCTCCGCCGATGCCGAAGATGATGTCCCGGAGGGTGATCCCCATCGGGACTTCGACGAGCCCCGTGTTGTTGATCTTGCCGACGAGCGAGAAGATCTTCGTCCCCTTGCTCTTGGCCGTGCCGATCCGGGCGAAGGCGTCCGCCCCCATCTGGAGGATGAGCGGCACGTTCGCCCAAGTCTCGACGTTGTTGATGTTGGTCGGCTTGCCCCACAACCCTTCCTGGGCGGGGAACGGCGGCCGTTGGCGGGGCATGGCCCGGTGCCCTTCGATCGAGGCCATCAGGGCCGTCTCCTCGCCGGAGACGAACGCCCCGGCGCCCTGGACGATGTGGATGTCGAAATGGAACTCCGAGCCCAGGATGTTCTCGCCCAGCAGGCCGTGTTTCCGGGCGTTTTCGAGGGCCAAGGTCACGTTCTTGACGGCGAGCGGATATTCCATCCGAACGTAGATGTAGCCGTCCGTGGCGCCGATGGCGTAGGCACCGATGATCATCCCCTCGATGACGCTGTGCGGATTGCCCTCGAGGAGGCTGCGGTCCATGTAAGCGCCCGGATCGCCTTCGTCGGCGTTGCAGATGATGTACTTGGGATGGCCGTGGGCTTCGCGGCAGAGCCGCCATTTCATCCCGGTCGGAAAGCCCGCCCCGCCGCGGCCCCGCAGTCCCGCGGTCAGGACGGCCTCGATGACGCCTTCCGAGGTCATGTCGAAGAGGGCCTGGGCCAGGGGCATGTACCCGTCGAGGGCGATGTAATCCTCGATCCGCTCGGGATTGATCCGGAAGTTGTTCTCGGTCAGGAGGCGCATCTGGTCCCGGTAGAAGGGGATGTCCTTCTGTCGCGGGTGCTTCTTCCCCGTCGCCGGGTCCTCATACTCGAGGGCCGGGATCGGCTTGCCTTTCAGGACCGTCCGGTCGATGATCACCGGGACATCCTTCGGCTCGAGCTTCTTGTAGAAGATCCCGTCCGGATAGATGATCAGGCTCGGCTCCATCTCGCAGAAGCCGTGGCATCCGGTGATCTCGAGCCCGACCCGTTTCTCCAGCCCGCGCGCGGAAATTTCGGCCCGGAGGGCCTCGATGACCGCGGTCGAGCCGCTCGCCTGGCCGCACGTCCCCGAAGTCACGACGATCGTCTTCTCGACGGCCGGCCGCTCTTCGAGGATCCGCGCCTTCCATTCGCGGAGATGGTCGGGATGGGCGAGCTTCCTCATGCCGGTTCCGCCTTGGAAGCGTATCGGGCGACGATCGCCTCGACGTCCTTGGCCGCGACGTGGGCGTGGTAATGTCCGTTCACGGCCACGACCGGGCCGATGGCGCAGCAGCCGAGGCAGTTGACGGATTCGAGGGTGAACTCGCCGTCCGCGGTGGTCGTCCCGGCGGGGATGCCGAGGCGCTTCTCGAACTCCTCGACGATGCGGACGCCTCCGCGGACGTGGCAGGCCGTGCCGAGGCAGACGGTGACCACGTGCTTCCCTTTCGGCTCGAAGGCGAAGGCTTTGTAGAACGTCAGGACGCCGAAAACCTCGGCCTCGGAAATGCGGAGATGGCGGGCGATGACGGGGATCGCCGCGGGAGGGACGTGCCCCAGCTCCGCCTGCAGGTGATGGAGGATCGGGATCAGGTCGCGTTGTCCGTTGCCGGATGCGGCGATGATCTCCGCGTATGTCTTCATCCTATCCGTTTTTCCCTGTTTGTCGAAATATGAAAAAAAAGTCTATCAAATTCACCGTCGAAAGACAATCGCCCCATTGACGACCGTCATCCGGACCTGGAGGTCGCCGAGCCGCTCGGGCGGGACCGTGAACGGATCGCCGTCGAGCACGACGAGGTCGGCGACCTTCCCGGCTTCGAGCGAGCCCTTCGAAGCTTCGGCGAACTCGGCGAAGGCGGGACCGAGCGTCGAAGCGCGGACCGCTTCGGCGACGCCGATCTTCTGTTCCGGGATCCAGCCGCCCGGGTTCGCGCCGTCGATGGTGCGCCGGGTCACGGCGGCGTCGATCGCCCGGAGCGGGTCCATCGGAGCGACCGGCCAATCCGACCCCAAGACGAGCGTCGCCCCGGCGTCGAGAAAGGAGCGGAAGGGATAGGTGGTCTTGATCCTCTCCGGCCCGATTTTGCTCTCGGCCCACCGCCCGTCGTCCGCGGCGTGGTAGGGCTGGACCGAGGCGATCACGGCGAGCTTGGCGAAGCGGGCGATGTCGGCCGGCCGGACGTGCTGGGCGTGCTCGATCCGGAACCGCCGGTCGCGCGGCTCGTTCTCCGCGGCGGCCGCGGCGAAGAAGTCGAGGATGATGGCGTTGGCCCGGTCGCCGATGGCATGGATGGCGCACTGGAGGCCGGCCCGGTCGGCGGCCAGGATCCGCTTCCCCATGATCCCTTCGGGGATCATGTCGGAAGCGAAGAGTCCGAAGGCCTTGGGATCGTCGGAGTAAGGCTCGAAGAAGAGGGCCGTGGCCGAGCCGAGCGACCCGTCGGCGAAGCCCTTCAGCCCGCCGAAGCGGAGGAAGGCGTTCCCGAAGCCGGTCTTGAGCTGCATCCGTAGGACCTCGTCGATCCTTGAGATCGGATAGTAGAAATAGATGCGCGCCGTCAGCTTCCCTTCGCGGAGGAGATCCTGGTAGACGTCGAGGCCGGCTTCGCCGGAGACGTCGTGGACGGTCGTGACGCCTTTCTCGGCTGCGTGGCGGAGGGCGGCTTCGACCGCCCGGCGGGTCGCGGCAGGCCCCGGGTCGGGGATGACCCGATAGACGGGGTCCATGGCCGCGTCCTTGAGGATGCCGGTCGGCTCGCCGGTCGCGGGGTCTTTGACGATTTCCCCTCCCGGAGGGACGGGGGTGTTCTTCGCCACTCCGGCGAGCTTGAGGGCGAGGCTGTTGGCCAGGATCATGTGGCCGTCCAGGCGGCTGACGCAGACGGGATTGTCGGGGGTCACGGCGTCGATCCAATCGCGCCGCGGCAGCTCCACCGGGTTGAAGAGGGTATGGTCCCATTCTCCGTTCAGGATCCACTCCCCTTTCGGGAGGCTGCGGGCCTTTTCGCCGATCCGCCGGACGAATTCCTCTTTGGACGCGGCGTCGCGGAGCTGGACGCTCGTGAGAGAGAACCCTCCGTTCACGAAATGGACGTGGCTGTCGGTGAAGCCGGGAAGGACGACGCCTCCGCCGAGATCGATCGTCTTCGTCCCGGGACCGGAGAGCTTGCGAACCTCGGCCGCGGTGCCGACGGCGACGATCTCGCCCCGGCGCGAAGCGAGCGCTTCGGCCGAGGGATGGGCCGGATCGAGGGTATGGAATTTCCCGTTGATGAAGATCGTGTCGGCCATGTTCGTCCCTCCGGAGCAGGAGATGAGAGCCGCCAGGGCGAAAGCCCCGCCTAGGATCGCGATCATACGGTTCATCTTGAGTTCCTTCCGCTTCCATATATATAAGGAAGAGGTCAATCAAATCAAATGAGGTCAAGAAAAGGGGCTCCCGGGGGAGAGGATCCAGCGGCACGTCGTTTTCCCCAGAGGCTTCGGGATTTCCCCACGCTCACTTTTAGACCCCCCCCCGGGTTCCCCCCGCGAAACGCGGGTCCTCCCTCCTGATGTTCGCTTAGGGGCAATCCCTCCGCCTTCCCGTTGCTCAATTTACGCCGGACCCTCGCGCCCCGAAGACACCGGACCATTCTTTGCCAGAGTTTCGCGTTGCTTTACGCTAATCCTGCCGCGGACAGACTCGGCCGATTCGCCGCATCTCACCCCCAACCCAGGGGCCCCATCCGGCTCTACGTCCGAGTCGTCCGCACAGCCAGCCCGCGCTCCGCAAGGCCGATCGGGGACGGTGAGCGAAGATGTCGGGCGACACCCGCGAACCACCGATGTCAAGAACGTTGGGATGACACAAAGGAGGCTGCTCGGCCAAATCCTCTTCCAGAACGACCAAAAAAATCCCCAAAAGCCGACAGACGTCCTGTCTCTCATGAAATCGCCTGCCCTTAAAAATACTCAACACGCTCCTCGGCCGCCATCCAGACCTTTGGAGACCGCATCAATTTCCACCCCCATCTGCATTTTCTGGTGACCGAGGGAGGAGTGGATGAGGCGGCGTTTCGCCTGTACTCATGAACCTGAAACGGGTCATGAGTGCGGGGGTCTTCCAGAGGATCGGCTCGTTTGACGACGATCGGCTGGCGGAGATCTTCGCCCGCGAGGTCCTCCGGCTCCTCGTCGGCCGGGAGCTGCTGAGTCCGGACTGGGCGGAGCGGTTGCTGTCCTGGCGGCATTCCGGATTTTCGGTTCATAGCCGAGTGCGGGCCAAGACGAAGCTGGAGGCCGAGCGGGTGGGGAA